>Ga0123335_1001350_pt1 | contig 40092 bp, 33 predicted proteins | sample BiotimSIPDNA_2_FD_89707 | JGI IMG/M metagenome (GOLD analysis project Ga0123335, IMG submission 89707) | Anaerobic biogas reactor microbial communites from Washington, USA - Biogas_R2 time_0 SIP DNA | ecosystem: Engineered > Bioreactor > Anaerobic > Unclassified | place: Washington, USA...
TCTACGAGAGTTTTTGGGATGGCGCCATCCGATCAACGGGCGTGAGCGGGACGCGATCGCGGCGCGGATCCGACAGTACCAGCCGCCACGCCTGAGCCGCGCTGAGCTGATCGAGCGGGCCCACCTGGCCCATGAGGCCGCCATGGCCAGGCTGCCGCAACCGGGACCTGGGCGGCTCATCTTCGCGCGCAGGCCGGCCCGAGCACGGGCGGTAGCACTGGCGCGCCAGCAGAACGACGCTCAGAGCCTCCGGGTCTGGGAGGCCCAGCGGGCGATCCGTCGACTCATGGAGCGCCACGGCTGGTAGGTCTATCCTGGCGTCGGGCCGCGCGATGGCTCGGCGCCATAGGGGCGGGGCCTGCACCGCTCCAGGGGGGAGGTCGCTCATTCCCTCCCCCCTTTTCTCTCCGGGGCTATGCCATGTCGGAAAAAAAATCGAAAATGGCCAATTACGGGGATCGGCCGGCACGCGGCCGCTGCAGTCTCTGTGGCTGTGACCTGGCCGGGCTCGAGGCCATCGAAGAAATCCGGCCAACCCGCAGCGACGGCGAGGCCTGGCAGTACTGCCAGCCGTGCTGGGAGTGGGCGAGCCAGCCCGTACCGGACGATCGGGACATGGTCACGCGCTACCTGGTATTCCTGCGGGGGCTCGTGGGCATCAGGCCCTACTGTGACTGGATCACAAACAAGCTGGCCGGCCGGGACCAGCCGGCAGAAACGCGGCCCAATGATGGCCGAGAAAGGTCAGACGATGGAAAGGACACAACCGAAACAACCGACGATGCAGAAGGCGACGGCCACTGCGACCCGGAGGCTCCGGGTCATGAGCGTCAAGATGCGGAAGGCGACCGCGCAGGCGCGGATGCGCAAGCCTACCCCGCAGGCGAGGAAACGGTGAGCTCGTGCGCCGAATCGGAAGCCTCCGGCGCGTGAGGGGGGAAGGTCCATAGGGGATCTTCCCTCGGGACTCACGGATCGTGCGCGGTCGTCTCCTGCCGCGCATGACGGGGGGAGGACCTGTCTTTTGGTTGTTTTTCTCCAGGCCTCCCTCCTGTCCGCAACAAAGAATCCTTAAGCACGCATCTCCTTGCTCTCCAGGACTGCCTCTACCTCGTCCTCTATTGCATCAAACCCTTTGATTGAAACAGCGTTATCAAGGCGCTCGAGCAGTCGCGGGATGGCAGGCACCGATTCCTTAAGAAATGTGTCTGCATCCAACAGGTTCTCAACCTTGGAGCTCAATATGGTACCGGACTTATCGTCACGCTCCAGCGTTCGAACTACGAGCGTCCAGGCTCCGTCCTTTTCGGTGTATCCAAGGAAGCCTTCCAGCGATATGCCCTGGACCAAGGTTTTGGGCGTCAAGCTTTCCCAGACAGAGCAACGTATCTCGGAATCCTCGAATTTTGAAACAATCAGCCGCAGCTTTTTCTTAAGCCCCTCCGTGCGATCTTGCAGATGAGTCCAACGACTCGTTAGCGTTTCCCAGTCCATATCGGCACCTCCAGGGATTGTTGTTTACAGCCGCAATCGAACAGAACGGCTCCTTGAGACTTCGCCGGAGCAAACCTTCCGCTGCCTGCTTACTATTTGCTTACTTTTGATTCCTGCTTATTTTGGGAAAGCCGTAAGTCTTTTGTTTTGTATGGGCCCAGAGGGACTTGAACCCCCGACCCGCTGATTATGAGTCAGCTGCTCTAACCAACTGAGCTATGGGCCCATTAGATGTGTGGTGCGACGCCAGATAGAGTAACATTTCAGCGCCGACTTTCAAAGACTCTTCTGACCGGACTACTATTTCGCTATGGCTGAAGCACTGCAACAGAAGCTCTACTCGCTCCACGAAAAAGGCTATGGCGCCTATCAGTCCCTCGCGGGCTCCTGGCACTTCCCAAGCTTCGATCTCCATATCGATCGCGCACCGAAAGACCCTTTCGCCCCGCCCTTCTCCGGCGTCTTTCGCGTCTCCGTCCCCACCGCCAAAGCCGGCTTCCCAGACGCATCCTTCGCAACCCGGAATGCCGCTATCGCATTCCGTGACTTTCTCGCCCGGCGGTTTCATCACGCATGCAAACGCTTCTCCCGCGGCAGGCGCGGGACCGGCAACAGCGGCATAATCACCATCGCCGAACCGGGCCAGGAGATACTCGACCGTTCATCCGTCAAGGTCGACCGCGACACCATCGAGGCCCGCTTCTTCCTTGGACTGCCCGCACACGGGCGCAGCATCGACGCCCGGCTTGCCCACACGATGATATTCTCCGAACTCCCCGCAATCGTCGAGTCTTCGCTCTTCGCCTCCGCCGGCGACCTCTGTGCCCTCGAGAGACACCTGCACGCTTCCGAAGATGCAGATGCACTCCGCAAAAAGCTTTCCGAACTGGGGCTCGTCGCCTTCATCGCCGATGGGTCGATTCTGCCGCGCGCCAGCGGAATAGACCCACGTCCCCTGCAATCCGACAACGCCGTCCCGTTCTCTTCCCCGGAGACACTCCGGATCGTCATCGATCTGCCGCACGCAGGAAGTGTCACGGGAATGCGTGTCCCCAAAGGTGTCACCCTGCTCGTCGGAGGAGGTTATCACGGGAAATCGACGCTCCTGCAGGCGATCGAGTCGGGTATCTACAACCACATCCCGGGCGATGGGCGCGAACTCTGCGTCACCGTCTCAACCGCGGTAAAGATACGCGCTTCCAGCGGAAGAAGCGTCACCTCGACAGACATCTCCGCCTTTATCAACCACCTGCCGCTTGCCCGCGATACCGTTGCGTTCTCCACCACAAACGCCAGCGGAAGCACATCACAGGCCGCCTTCGTCGCCGAATCGCTTGAGGCCGGCGCGCAAGTGCTCCTGATGGACGAAGACACCTCCGCGGCAAATTTCATGATACGCGACGGCCGTATGCAGCAACTCGTCGCACGCGAGCATGAGCCGATCACCGCATTTGTCGACAGGGTGCGCCAGCTCTACGATGAGCTCGGTGTCTCAACCATCCTTGTCATGGGCGGCTCGGGAGACTATTTCGATGTGGCCGACTGCGTGATCCAGTTGCGTGATTTCAGACCCGAGGACGTGACCGCCAGTGCCCGCAACATCGTTCGCACATCCCCTTCACGCCGGGCGTACGAAGGGAGCGCGCGTCTGGCGCAGCCACGCAGCCGGATTCTCCACCGCCTTCCTGTAACCGCAGACCCACAGAGGCACCTGCGTATCTCCGCCCCCGATGTGCATCAGCTGATTCTGGGAAAGAACGTGATCGATCTGTCCGATGTCGAGCAGCTGAAGGAGACCGCGCAAACACGAGCAATCGGCTACGCGCTCCGGCATGCAGACAAATACGTCGACGGCAGGACTACCCTAGGAGAGATCATCGAGAAAGTGATGGCAGAGGCGCGAGATCTCGATGTGCTTGATCCCAGGCGCACCGGGCATCTGGCATCCTTCAGGGGCCTCGATCTCGCTGCAGCAATCAACCGGATACGAGGTGTAGACTTGCGGCAGGAGTGACGGGTGCGGCACAGGCGCGGCGTCGATCGCGCAAAGCTTCAGCTCATGCAGGCGACGGCGTTGCGGAAAAACGCAAGACCCAAACCGTGCTCGGGAAGGGTTCGGTTCATGCGCTGCAGTTCCCATTGCGGATGGTTTTCAGGATACAGATAAGCTTCAGGATGCGGCATCAGCCCGAAGATGCGCCCGGTCGGGTCGCATATCCCCGCAATGGCATTGAGCGATCCATTGGGATTGTGCGGAAACTCCTGCGTGGACTCCCCGGTCACCGGGTCAGCGTAGCGGCAGGCAACGCATCCAGCCGCTTCAAGCCGTTGCACCAGATCCCTGTCCAGCGTGAACACCTTCCCTTCTCCATGCCGTATCGGCAGCGGCATGAAGTCCAGTCCGCGGGTAAATACGCACGGAGAAGAAGACTCGAAACGCAGCCGCACCCAGTAGTTCTGAAACGTACCGCAGTCGTTCTGAACAATCGAGAGCTTCTGCGTGAAGTACTCGTTATCGAGTCCCGGGAGCAGCCCGAGTTTCACCATGATCTGGAACCCGTTGCAGACGCCCAGCACCAGCTTCCCGTCCCGGACGAACTTTTCCAGCTCACTGCTGAGCCGATGACGCGCCCTGGACGCGAAGACATGCCCCGACGTCATATGATCTCCGTAGGAGAACCCGCCGATGAACATAAGTGCGGCAAACTCGCGCAGAAGCTGCGGCCGCACCAGCAGGTCGCTGAAATGAACCAACCTTGGATCGGCACCGGCAAGCCGCCACGCATGCCTCGATTCTTCCTCGCAATTGAGGCCGTAGCCCGTAATGATCATGACAGGAAATTCAGATCCCATAGAGTGTATCCTTGAATGCCCGTCTGAGCTTACCGGTCTCCAGATCGACGAGCCTTCTTCCTCCTTCTCCCGTTATGCGCAGACGCTTCTCCGCGGTCACAGTCCCGACGCGCGCCCAGGGTGTGTCGCGAAACAACTCGCGCAGGTGTATCTCGTTCTCCGGGGCGCAGCTTATGACAAACCGGCTGTTGGATTCCGAGAACAGCTTCGCATCATCATCAAGTGGTCCGCTCGATGCCAGAGGCCTCAGATCCAAGTCAGCACCCAGATCGCCGCCGATCGACGGCAGCGCAAATGCTACCGCCAGTCCTCCGAGCGAAGGGGTATGAGATGACTTGAGAAGGCCGCGGGAAATCGCCTCGTTCATGCGCCGATAGATCTCGAGTGCCGCGGCGGTGTCGACCTTCGGAACCTTCCCGCCGAAATTCGACGGCGTTCCCTGCTCGCGCGCAAGGAGTCGGAAGTACTCCGACGCGCCAAGTTCGTCGCCGGTCAGGCCCACAACCCAGATCACATCCCCGGGACTCTTGAAGTACATTGTAACGGCGCTTCCGACATCGTCGATCCTTCCGATTGTGGAAAACAACACGGTCGGCGGTATTGATATCTTGCGCCCCCCGCGGATCGAATCGTTTTTCATGCTGTCCTTGCCCGAAATCGGCGGCACAAGGTAAGCGGTCGTGACGTCGTAAAGCGCCTTGTTGGCACGCACCAGCTGCGCCATCTTGTACGCCCCGTCGGGAGTCTTTTCGGAAACCACAGGGTCGGGCCAGCAGAAGTTGTCGAGCCCTGCAATCCTGTCGAGGCGCCCGCCAACACTCACCACCCGTCGCACGGCTTCATCGATTACGCTTGCCATCATGTGGTAGGTATCCAGATCGGAATAAAACGGGTTGATACCTTCGGCAAGGACAATGCCTTCGCTGCAGCCATGTTCTGCACGCATCACCGTGGCATCGCTCGGGACATCGCTGTATACGCCCACGAAAGGCTTCACAACGCTGAGCCCCTTCACTTCGCCATCATACTGCCTCGACTTGAATTCCTTCGAGCAGACATTCAGGGCGCGGAGGATATCAAGGAGCCTGCCGTTGCGCGGCCCCTTGCGCGGCAGTCTCGGGGGAGAAGTCCGGGGCAGTTCCCAGCGCGCCTCGAGCTCCATGCGCGGCACCCCGTCGTGCAGGAAACTCAGTTCAATTCGAGCAACCACCCGCTCTCCGTAGCGAACGACCAGGCTCCCGCTGGAGGTGAAATTCCCGAGAGCGGTCGCTTCAACTTCGCGCCGGGAGGCAAGCGCGAGGAACTCGTCGAGCTTTTCCGGCGGAACAGCAAGCGACATTCTCTCCTGCGCTTCAGAAAGGAATATCTCCCACGGCTGCAATCCCTCGTATTTCAGCGGAGCTTTTGCCAGGTCAAGATCCGCGCCTCCGCTCAGGCGGCTCATTTCTCCGATCGAAGAACTCAGACCTCCGGCACCGTTGTCGGTAATGGCACGGTACAGCCCCAGATTGCGTGCTTCCATCAGGAACTCGTACATATTCCGCTGCGTTATAGGATCGCCGATCTGCACGGCCTGTGCCGGAGACTCCTTGCGCAATTCCTCGGAGGAAAACGTCGCACCGTGAATGCCGTCCTTCCCGATGCGACCGCCGCACATGACGATGATGTCGCCGGGCACAATCTCTTTTCTCTCCGACGGACGTTCCTGCAGCAGGCGCGGGATCCGGCCGACGGTGCCGCAGTAGACCAGCGGCTTGCCGATGTAGCGGTCGTCAAATCTTTCAAAGCCTCGGGCCCAGGGAATGCCGCTCTGGTTCCCGCCATCTATGACACCCTGGTGTACCCCGTCGCGAATCCGCGAGGGATGCATCAGCCCTTCGGGAAGATCTCCGTCGAAGAACGGCGATCCGAGACAGTAGCCCCAGACATTGGCCACCATCTCACACCCCATCCCGGTACCCATCGGATCCCGGTTCACACCGACGATCCCCGTAATGGCGCCGCCGTAAGGATCGAGAGCCGACGGGGAATTATGCGTCTCTACTTTGCAGGCAATGTTGTAGCGCTCGTTGAAACGGACAATGCCCGCGTTATCGCTGAAGACCGAAACCAGCCAGTCGATCTCCTGCGCTATCTTCCCAGTGGCGCCACGAATACAGGTATTGAAAAGGGAGTCTATCCACTCCTCGTTCCCTGATTCGTCGACGTAATGCACGAGAGCGGAAAAAATCTTGTGCTTGCAGTGCTCAGACCATGTCTGTGCAATGCACTCGAGTTCCACGTCGGTCGGCTGCTCGGGAAGCCCGAGAGCCGTCCGGGCGCTTTTCACCTGGTCTGAAGCGAAATAGTCCCTGATGGCACGCATCTCCCGAAGGCTGAGCGAGAGAATCCCTTCGCTGCTGATTCTCATGAGCTCCGAATCGGACACGCTGAGATCGAAGGTGCCAACACGGATCTCGGCTCTTTCCCGGATCGCGGGCACTTCTTCATCGACCGCCGAGGAATTCCATTCCGCGGCTGAGAACACCCGGATCGTATGTATCAGGCGATTGGCCAAGAGATCACGCGCAATATGTTCGACGCTTTCACGCCCCAGCCCCTCGCACCGGAAAAAGTACTGTATGGCGGTATATACCGATTCACTTCTGTCCAGGGGTCGCTCGATCACCTCCTGTATCAGGGCCAGAGCAGTTCTTCCGACGTTGTCCGTCACGCCGGGTTTGAATCCTACTTCCACCATCCAGTCGAATGATGGCGGGGCTAGCCGTCCCACGGCGGACCGCGCGATCACCGGGTCGGTAAAGGCCTTGCGGATGACACGCAGTTCCCTGGGTGAAAGAGACACGTCGACCTTGTAGACATCTCTGGTCAAGCAGGATTTGACGGGAAGCTTAAGAAAGCGTCTGGCTTTGGCGACAGTCGCGCGGCCACGCGCGTCAGTGACTCCCCTTCTGAGTCCGATTTCTATGCGATATGCCACTGTTTCGTCTTATCTCGGGATCGCGGAGCACGGAAGATACGGAGGCAAACCCGCTATCTTCCGTGCATCCTGCAGGTTAGTCGCGGGCGGCGGAGCCTTCCAGGAATGCCATCAGCATGCGGCTGCGCGATGGATGCCGCAGCTTCCTGAGAGCCTTTGCCTCGATCTGGCGAATCCTTTCGCGCGTGACGGAGAACCGCTGGCCCACCTCTTCGAGCGTGTGCTCGCTGCCGTCGCCGAGACCGAAGCGCATCTTTATGACCTGCTCCTCGCGGGGAGTCAGGGTCTTGAGCACCGATTCAGTCTGCTCTTTAAGGTTGATGTTGATCACCGCCTCTGCGGGAGAAATGACTCCGCGGTCCTCGATGAAGTCGCCAAGATGGCTGTCCTCCTCCTCGCCGATAGGCGTCTCAAGGCTGATCGGCTCCTGAGCGATCTTAAGGATTTTACGAACCTTGCTGACCGGGAAATCCATCTTCTTCGCGATCTCATCGCTGGTGGGTTCGCGTCCGTATTCCTGGACCAGACTGCGCGAAGTCCGGATGAGTTTATTGATGGTTTCAATCATGTGGACGGGTATGCGGATAGTCCTGGCCTGGTCGGCAATGGCGCGTGTGATCGCCTGCCGTATCCACCACGTGGCGTAGGTAGAAAACTTGTAACCCCGGCGGTATTCGAACTTGTCGACCGCCTTCATCAATCCGATGTTCCCTTCCTGGATCAGATCCAGGAACTGAAGTCCCCGGTTGGTGTACTTCTTGGCGATTGACACCACAAGCCGGAGGTTGGCCTCAACCAGTTCCTTCTTGGCGATGTCGGCTTCGAGTTCTCCAGACCGTATCGTGGCCAGGGTCCGTTTCAGTTCCGAAACGGAGGCAAACGCCATCTCCTCGATCCCCTTCAACTCCGCTTCGATCTGCTTGATCCTCTTCTTTATCCCCTTTGCATCTTCCAGGCGCCTCGGCGTCTCCAGGCTCTTCTTAAGCTTGTTCTGTTCCCGCTCAAGAGCGACGATTCTGTCGACCGTTTCTTTGATCACGGCGACAAGCCTCTCGTGCTCAAGCGCGCTGAGCTCGAGTTCTCTAACCTTCCAGGCAATAGGGATGCGGTAGCGCGCCAGCATCGAAAGATGTTTCTTGTAAAGGCGCGAGCCCTTCCGGCAGCGGGCGAGCTTCTGCCTTATCTTGTTGGCCGCCCTCTCATGCCTGCGGATGCTGTCGATTACTGAAAGAACCGCGGCCGCCTTTTCCTCGAGTTTTCCGTCGGTGATCTCATCTTCGTTGAAGGAGATCACGTCGCGAATCGAAATCTGCTTCTTCTTGAGCTGGTCGCCGATGTTGAGGATTTCCCGGACAACCAGCGGGGATCGTGAAAGCGCCTTCATGATGACCTTCTGTCCGTGCTCGACCCGCTTGGCGATCTCCACTTCACCCTCACGGCTGAGGAGCGGGACCGTCCCCATTTCCCTGAGATAGAGACGGACCGGATCGTTGGTCTTGTCCAGGTTAAGGGTGCCAAAATCAAATTCACCCTCTTCTCCGGAACCTTCCTCCCTTTTTTCGTCCCTTTTGCCGTCCTCCTGGAATTTCTGCTCAGTGTCGATGACTTCAATCCCTGCGGAGCCAAAAAGAGAAAAAATGCTGTCCAGTTCATCGGAGGAGCAGATTCCTTCAGGCAGGAGATCGTTTACCTCATCATACAGAAGGTATCCTCTCTCCTTCCCCATGAGGATCAGCTCTTTTACTTCGTCGTACTTTTCTTCGATAGACAAGACCTGTGTCTCCTTTCCTGCTATTTCCTGGACAGGCTGACCAACTCCCGATCCATGAGAACACGCTGCTCGAAAAGGTAGTTGAGCGTCTCATCGTCATTACGCTCAGCCGCTTCAGCGATTTCCGCAAGGATCTTCTGCTTCCGGACAGCCAGCCTCATCGTTCGCAAAGCATTCAAAAAACTTTCAGCTGTGTCTCTTGAAGGACTTTCCGGCACCTCCTCGATCTCGAGTTGAGCAAGCAGCGCCTGCTCTCTTTCTCCTGCAAATTTCCTGTGAAAGCCTTCGTAACTCCCCAGCCGGTTCTCTTGAAACTCATCCAATAATGCAGAGAACACCCTTGCTGCAGCGAGCCCCTCAAAGTCTTCCCTGGAACAAAGGGGCAGGATCTCGCGCTGCAGATCGGCGTGTCCAAGAAGCAATTGCAGTAGCCTTTTCTCCGCGAGTTTCATCGAAGAGGCAGCCGTGATCGCGTTTTCATCCAGCCGCATCTTCTTCTGCTGCGCTGCGCGACGTATCTCGGCCAGCAGCTGCTGGTCTTCTATTGCGAGTCTGCGGGCAAATTGAAAGACGTAATCGGAACGTTCGACTGCGCTGGGCAGTCTGGCGAGATAAGGCAGGACGGCGTTCATCGCCTGAACCTTCTTTTTAGGGTCGTCCAGTGCGCCCTGATTCCGTATAGCCGCGTCAAGCACAAATTCAAGGTAGGGTACGGACTCTTCGATGCGTTTTCGATATTCCGCCGACCCTGAGCTGCGCACAAATACATCTGGGTCCTGACCTGCCGGAAGTCGTACTACCCTAACCCGGAAATCTCCCTCCAAGAACAGGTCCAGAGACCGCTGCGTCGCTGCGACACCGGCCGAATCCGGGTCGTAACTAACCACGACCTCGTGAGTATACCGCCCCAGCAGTTCGACCTGCTGAGGTGTCAGACTCGTGCCCAGAGAAGCGACCACGTTCTCGATGCCGTGCTGGAAAGGAACGACGAAATCCATGTATCCTTCAACCAGTACGGCCTGATTCCGCGCCCTGATCGCATCTCTTGCGTAGCTCAAACCATATAAATTACGGCTCTTATTATAGAGCCTGGTCTCTGGCGAATTCAAATACTTCGGAGGCTTGTCCCCCAGAGCCCGAGCGCCGAATGCCAGCGTTCTGCCCTGAGCGTCGGTGATCGGAAACATGATCCGGCCCCGGAAATAATCATAGTACCGGGTCCCGTCCTCGGCCTTTTTCACCAAGCCGCAGTCTTCCAGGACCTGCACACCGAACCCCTTCTCTTTCATCGACCGGATCAGGGCATCCCCGCTCGCAGGCGAATAGCCAAGGCGAAAACGCTCGATCGTCTCTCGCGTCACCCCTCTTCGGTCGAGATAGGCAAGCGCCCCCCGGGCCTCACTGCTCTCGAGCAGCATTCGCTGGTACAGTTCAACTGCCGCCGCCATCGCTTTGCGCAACACGTCGGTCGTTGTCCCGTCCGCCACGGAACCGGGAACCGGAGCGGATCCCTTGGGCAAAGCCACCCCATAGCGGCCGGCAAGAAACTGCACCGCTTCGACAAAAGAGAGGTGCTCGATCTGCATCACAAACCGGAACACATCTCCACCTACCCCGCACCCGAAACAGGTGAAAATCTGCTTTTCTTCGCTTACATTGAAGGAAGGAGTCTTTTCATTGTGGAAGGGACAGCGCGCAACATGATTCCTGCCACGTTTCCTGAGCGCAACGTACTCCGATACCAGAGACACTATGTTGACAGCATTGCGCACTTCGTCCAAAACGCTGTCAGAATAGAAGGGCATAGGAATCGCCGCCGAATGCTAAATTAATAGACTACCAAAGCTTGCTACTCAATACCAAAAAATCCAGTGAACAGACCCGAAAGCGCAGAAAATCCAGCAGTGAGCGGCGGCAAACACAGCATCAGTCAGACAAATTTCTTTTTATCTATGCACTTTTCGGTCTGATTCCTTACTGGAACACTAGAATCAGGATCCCGTTCTTCGCCGGTTTATCAGGCCGGCTACGTAGCCGGCGCCGAACCCGTTATCTATATTCACAACCACCACATTGGATGCGCAGCTGTTGAGCATCGCGAGCAACGAGGAGAGCCCCCCGAAAGAGCTGCCGTATCCAATGCTGGTTGGGACTGCGATGACCGGGATGCTCAGAAGCCCCCCGACCACACTTGCAAGGGCTCCCTCCATTCCCGCCACGACAATCGCAACGCTGGCTTTTGTCAGCGATTCCCTTATGCTCAACAGACGGTGAATCCCGGCCACCCCGACGTCGAAGGTGGTCTCAACCTTGTTGCCCATAAGGCGAGCCGTGATGGCGGCTTCCTCGGCCACCGGGATATCCGATGTGCCGGCACAGACTACATAAACCGTTCCGTCGCCGTAGATTTTCTTATCGTTGACAATCGTGATCGCGCGAGCAGCTTCATGAAACCTGGCCTTAGCGGTTACGCTACGGACACTGTCGAACGTCCCGGCGTCGGAACGGGTCACCAGGATGTTCCCTTTCTGCCTGAGCAGGCTTTTGACTATTGCAGCCACCTGCTTAGGGGTTTTCCCGGGTGAAAATATAACCTCCGGGAACCCCTGGCGCAAGGTCCTGTGATGATCGACACGCGCAAAGCCGAGATCTTCAAACGGAAGATGTTTCAGCCTCTCCAGCCCCTCGGTCGGGGTAAGACTCCCTTTCTGCACTTTTTCGAGCAGATCCAGTATCTGTTGTCGATTCATATGGCCCGCACAAATCAGGCACGGATCAAGGGCGGGCCCGCCCCTGATCCGTGCCACGATCTCGTCTAGTAATTGCGTCTCTGGTGTCCGCCCCGTTCTCCTCCGCGGGATCTCGGCCTCTCGCGGTCGCGGTGTCCGCCGCCTCTGCGATCCGAATGCTCGTGGCGCTGCGGCCTGGCGGATGGTTCCAGCGGAGGCAGTCCGGCCTGCTCGCGAAGGACGGCCTTCCGGCTCAGCCGGATTTTGTTCGGCGGTTCGATGCTGATCACCTTTACGGGAATCTGATCTCCCAGTTTCAGCTCCGTGTTGATATCCTGCACCCGGAAATCAGCGACTTCCGATATATGCAGCAATCCTTCGGTGCCGGGGAAAATCTCGACGAAGGCGCCGAAATCGACGAGCCTCGTAACAGTCCCGAGATAGGTCTTGCCCACCTCGGCTTCCATGACGAGATCCTCAATCATCCGGATGGCCCGCTGTGCCGAATCGGTGTCGGTCGAAGCGATATTGACTCTGCCGTCATCCTCTATATCTATCTTGACGCCCGTCTGTTCGATGATCCCCCGGATGACCTTACCGCCCGTTCCGATAACGCCGCCGATCTTGTCCTTTGGGATCTGGATCGTGATGATGCGAGGAGCGTACGGTGAGATTTCCTGGCGTGACGTCTCAAGGCATTCCGCCATCCGTTTCAGGATGAAGAGCCTTCCCTCCTTCGCCTGCGCGAGGGCCTCAGCCATGATCTTCTTGTCGATCCCGCCGATCTTGATGTCCATCTGAAGACCGGTAATACCTTTTTCGGTCCCGGCGACCTTGAAATCCATGTCACCGTAGTGATCTTCGGCTCCGGCTATATCGGTAAGGATCGCGTACTTGTCTCCTTCTTTTACAAGTCCCATCGCGACTCCCGCAACCGGCGCCTTAATCGGTACGCCCGCATCCATGAGCGCCAGGACCCCGCCGCATACGGTTGCCATCGAGGAAGACCCGTTACTCTCCATGATGTCGGAAACGACCCGTACGGTGTAAGGGAATGCTTCCTCAGAAGGCATGATCGGGAGAATGGATCTCTCGGCAAGCGCTCCGTGGCCCACTTCGCGACGGCCAGGGCCTCTCAGCGGCTTGACTTCACCTACGCTGAAGGGCGGGAAGTTGTAGTGAAGCATGAAGCGCTTGAACGACTCCCCTTCGAGTGTGTCCATGCGCTGCTCATCATCGGCGGTTCCGAGAGTTGCGGTTACCAGCGCCTGGGTCTCGCCCCGGGTGAAAAGCGCCGAACCGTGGGTCCGGGGAAGCAGTCCGACCTCGGCCGAGATTTCTCTGATCTCGTTAAACATGCGCCCATCCGGACGCATGCGCTGCTCGAGCATCTCCTGCCGGAATACCTTCTCCATCAAGTAGTGGTAAATCTTGCCGGCCTGGGCCCGACGCTCTTCCTCTTCCTCGGGAACTGAATCGATGATCTCCTGTTCGACCTTGTCAAGCGCTTCGGCGCTTGCCTGTTTCCCTTTCACGTGGAGTGCGTCGGAGATACGCGAAGCAAATTCCTTTTCAATCCGTTCCATTTCTGCCTGATCGAACTCAGGCTTGGTGAATTCGCGCTTCACCGGCTGTATCTGCCGATAAAGCTCCTTCTGCAGCTCGATGAGCTTGCGGATGACTTCGTGGCCGAACTCGAGCGCATCAACCATCATTTCTTCCGATACTTCGTTGGCGCCGGCTTCGACCATGACGATCGCGTCTTCCGTTCCGGCTATGGTCAGGTTCAGGCTGCTGTCTTTGCACTTGCTGGTCGGAGGGTTGATCACGAACTGGTTGTCCATGTATCCGACCCTGACCGCGGCGATGGGGTTGTAGAAGGGTATCGGCGAACAGTAGATTGCTGCCGACGCTCCCGTGATGCCCATGATATCGGGATCGTTTTCCTTGTCGGCTGACAGCACAAGAGCGATCACCTGCGTTTCACAGTTGAATCCCTCGGGAAACAGAGGCCGTAGAGGACGGTCGATCAGACGCGACGTCAGAATCTCCTTTTCCGTGGGCCTTCCTTCGCGTTTGAAGAAGCCTCCCGGGATTTTCCCGGCAGCATACGTGTTTTCCCGGTAGTCTACCGTGAGGGGGAAAAAGTCCTGTCCTTCTCTGGCTTCCCTGGCGGCACACGCCGACACAAGCACGACGGTATCGCCATGGCTGACATACGCAGCTCCGTCTGCCTGCTTGGCTACTTTCCCCATCTCGATTGCAAACTCCAGCCCGCCTATGTCGGCAGACACTCGATGAACCATTATTTCCTCCAATGTGAGATTACGCGGGTGAAAGGCTGGAATTATGAACTAGGAATTATGATTATGAGTTCTGAGTTAAGGGTTATCCCGTTCAGAATAGCCTTTAACTCATAACTCATAATCCATAATCCGCCCGTCCTCCCGGGTATCGGTGATGTTATCTGCAACTGCTCCCGGTCATATCAGAACTCATAACTATTATGGCAGGAAACGAACTGGTTTTTAGACCTGATTAGGCGCCGCGCACCGGGCGCGGCGGCCGCAAATCTGAGGAAGCAGGTAGTTGCCTATTTTCTGATGCCGAGTTTGTCGATAATCGAACGGTATCTCGCGACGTCCCTATCCTTCAGATAGTCAAGCAGACGACGACGTCTTCCCACCATCCTCAGAAGGCCTCTACGTGAGTGGTGATCCTTTGCGTGAGTCTTGAAGTGCTCCGTCAAATAGGAGATTTTCTCGCTCAAGATTGCAATCTGCACTTCCGGAGATCCGGTATCGGTATCGTGAGTTCTGTACGTTTGCACAAGTTCCGATTTTCGTTCAACTGTAAGTGACAATTCATCCTCCGCACAAGTCTGGAATAGGTAAAGCGTAAAATTACCATATGGTTGGTCGCTCTGCAATGAAACAGTCGGGAGTTTGCTCTTCCGTCCCCCCTCCCATCGGCCGGGTTATCCCCAGCGAAGTTTTTCGCGGAGCAGGTTGAAGAATGTGTTTCCAAACGGGAGTACGAGTTTCAGTGTCGAGTCCGCCCTGCGGATTCTGACACAATCCTGCGGTTGAATCGGGGTACCGACCTGCCCGTCTACGGTCAGCATTACGTCTGCTCCACGACGCAGGCAGATGACGACGGCATCCCGGTCGGGAATTACCACGGGACGGTTCGTGAGCGTGTGGGGACAGATCGGGGCTATGATGAATGCCTCCAGGGTCGGATAAAGTATCGGGCCGCCGGCTGCAAGAGAATATGCCGTAGATCCGGTCGGGGTGGAGACTATGAGTCCATCCGCCCTGGTAAAGAGTACCGGTTGAGAGTTGACACTGACTTCCAGCTCGATGATGCGAGCCAGAGCGCCCTTGTTAATCACTGCGTCGTTCAGAGCGAGGTGTCGTGCCAGGACGTTGTCTCCCCTGACCACCTCGACATCCAGCAGAACGCGCTCTTCCGTCTGGTACGCCCCCGACCGCAGAACATCGAATGCCGCATACATCTCTTCCAGTTTCACTTCAGTGAGGAAGCCGAGAGAGCCGAGATTAATCCCCATTATGGGAATCCCGGTTCCCCCTATCAGGCGCGCACCGTACAGGAGCGTCCCGTCTCCGCCGAATACCACCACGACGTCCACCTGCCGCACCATTGCAGCCGATTGCTCGATGTCCGCGGTCTCGGGTGAAAGCATGGCAGGATCGGGAAAGACCTGGAACTGACGCGACTTGAGCCAGGGGATCACCTGTTTGACGAGGCTCTGGGCGCGCGAATCCTGCTTCTTGACGATGATGCCGATTTTCTCGAGTGGAGGCTTCATGACAACGATAGTAGACCACCTGAAGGCTGGAGATACAACAAAAACTCCTGGTTCCCGCCGGCTCCGGCCAGCGGCGAGGGTATGGAACCGATCACTGAATAGCCGGCACGGCGTGCAAATTCCTCGACCCCTTCCAGAGCCCTTGCCCTTTTATCAGGTTCCCGCACAATGCCGCCCTTCCCCACTTCACCCTTTCCTACTTCAAACTGGGGTTTGACAAGAACGATAACATCAATGGGAAGCGCCGAAACAGGCAGCGCCTGACGCAGCGGGGCGAGAACTTTCGTGACTGATATGAAGGAAAGGTCCATCGAAATGAGCGAGAGGGCCGCGGGGAGATCGTCCGGGCCGATATTTCTGACGTTGAACTCATCGCGCACCGTTACCCTAGGATCTGCGCGCAACTTCCATGCAAGCTGCCCTTTCCCGACATCGAAGGCAATGACCCTCGCCGCCCCGTTCTGAAGCAGGCAATCGGTAAATCCCCCTGTGGATGCGCCAAGATCGGCACAGACCCGGCCTGCAACCCTGATGCTGAAATGATCGAGGGCGGCCTGCAGTTTGGCGCCCGCCCGGCTGACAAAAGGAAGCTGCCGCAGGATTCGGATTTCCAGATCAGGATCCACCAGTTGGCCGGGTTTCTCTACCTTCTGCTCTCCGACCATGACCTGTCCCGCAAGAAGAAGGGCCTGCGCCTTGTGGCGGCTTTCGGCAAAACCCCGCTCAACCAGCAGCTGATCGATTCTCCTTCTCATTGATCAGGTGGTCCGGCTGACTACGAATCGGGCAAGACCGCGAAGCACATCAGCTTCTTTCCCCAGACCTTCCAGGTCGGCCAGTGCCCCTTCGAGCAGCTCCTGCGCCTTTTTTCGTGAAGCCTCCAGCCCATAAAGAGCCGGGTATGTCGCCTTCTTGACCTTCTCGTCCTTACCGGCTGTCTTGCCGAGCACTTCGCTGCTCGATGTGACGTCGAGAATGTCGTCAACAACCTGAAACGCCAACCCGATCTTCTCTCCGAAAGCCGTCAGGACCTTCATCTCAGTTTCACGTGCCCCTGCCGCCAGCGCGCCGCACCGTACGCTGGCCCTGAGAAGCGCCCCGGTTTTACACTGGTGAATGTATTCGAGGATGTCGGCGTCAATCGGCTTTCCTTCCGATTCGAGATCAACGACCTGTCCGCCGATCATCCCCCCGACAGTGCCGGTTGCCCTGGCAATTTCACAGATTACCGCCACCCTGACCGAATCCGGTACCCCGGGCAGCGAGGAGAGAATCTGGTAGCAGAGAGTCATGAGCGCGTCTCCGGCCAGAATTGCTATCGCTTCGCCAAAGGCCTTGTGGCAGGTCGGGACGCCGCGGCGCAGATCGTCGTTATCGAGCGCAGGAAGGTCGTCGTGGATGAGCGAATACGTATGCATCATCTCGATTCCCGCGCCAAGCTGGAGAAGCACTTCGCGGTCTCCCGAGAGGCTGCTTCCGGAAGCCAGCACCAGGATCGGCCGGATCCGTTTGCCTCCTGCAAAAATCGAATGCCGCATCGCGCGGTGGATGGTCGACGGCGTTTCTGAATCAATCGGAAGCAGTCGTTCAAGGCACGCATCCACCGCCCTTCTCGCTTCCGAGAGATACTCGATCATGTCAATGCTAGTTGAGAGGCAGGTCTTCATTCCCTTGTGCTTGTTCCGTAAAGGCGGCTTCCTTCAGGGCGCCGTCCGCTGATTTGATGAGAACCTCCACCTTCCGCTCCGCTTCCTCGAGTTTCGAGCTGCAGAAGCGGCTGATCCTTATTCCCTCCTCGAAAAGCTCGAGGGCGCGTTCAAGCGTCAGATCGCCGGCTTCAAGCTGGCCGACAATCCCTTCAAGCGATTTCAGAGCAGACTCGAAATCTTTCATTTTCAGTTCTTCCATGGCACCCTCTGTCTGAAAAAAATCCCGTTCATTTTGTCTCCTCGACCCGGCAGCTCAGTTCACCTGCCGCAAGAGAGACATGCACCCTGTCGCCGGGGGAAACGTCGGCAGAATTCCTGATAATGGCCCCCGCATCATCGCGACAGAGAGCAAATCCTCGTTTGAGTATGGCCAGTGGACTCAAAGCATCGATTTTACCGGCGGCCAGTCCCAATCGCGCCCGTTCCCGCTGAACCCGCACCCTGATCGCGGCAATCATCGCCCGCCGGCTGCGCGCGAGAATGTCGCTCTTGTGGTGAATCATGCGGCCCAGGTCATAGGTAACGAGGCGCGTGGCCAGCATGCGCTCCCGGTGACGAAGCGAATTCGTAAATCGCTGCACCGCCTGCACCATGCGCATCGAGTTTTCGTCAAAGCGCTGCTGCAGGTCGCGGATCCTGTTGGGCGCAAGCATGAATGCCCTGTTGTTCGAAAGCCTCTCAAGGCTCAGGCGACGCCTTTCGATAGTCCTCCGGATCGACTGGCACATCCGTCCCTTGAGCGAATTGACGGCTGCACACAGGTCTTCGCGCGCGCCCGAAACCATCTCGGCCGCAGCAGACGGGGTAGGAGCCCTCAGATCCGCCACAAAATCAGAAATCGTGTAATCCACTTCGTGCCCCACAGCAGAGATCAACGGAAGTTCGGAGCTGAAAATCGCCCGGGCGACAATTTCTTCGTTGAAAGCCCATAGATCCTCAATCGACCCGCCGCCGCGTCCTATAATGATGACATCGATATCCGGACGGGTATTAAGGTAGCGAATTCCCGCGGCGATCTGTTCAGCGGCACCCGGTCCCTGAACCCGGACCGGATAGATCAATACGTCAAGAGCCGCGTTGCGGCGCTTAAGGATCCTGAGAATGTCCTGGATTGCAGCACCCGTCGGCGAGGTCACGATTCCGACCTTGCCAGGCAGAAGCGGCAGGGAGACTTTATGCATTTCGTCGAAGAGCCCCTCCTTCCGCAGCGTCTCTTTCAGCTGCTCGAAGGCGAGTTGAAGCGAGCCCAGCCCTACCGGTTCCATGTACTCCACAATAGCCTGGTAGTCACCGCGAGGTTCGTACACACTCAATCGGCCGCGGACGATAACCTCCATCCCGTCCTCCGGGCGGAACTTCAGATACATGTTGTTGTTCCTGAAGCAGGCAGCCTTCAACTGCGCGCGCTCATCCTTGAGGGAAAAATACATGTGTCCCGAGGAATGACGTTTGAAATTGGATATCTCCCCCTGAATCCAGACAATACCCATCCGGTCGAGCGACTTCTTGATTTCCGAGGTAATGTCGAAGACGGAGTAAATTTTTCGTTGCGCGAACAGTTCCACACGTCATGTTTATCATGAACGGGGGGAGGGAGACAATTGAAGATGCGGAAGGACGAATCATTTCAAGCCGCAGGGCTCCATTCAAGGCTGTCGGGAGCCCGGCGGCTTCGGCACTACTCTTCCTTCATCAGGCCCGGCCAGAACATTTCCATCTGGCCCGGAGAGCCGAAAGGAGTCGGAGACGGCCCAAAACAGATGAAGTCGGGGAGGGGACCGCTAAACACTGCGAAGGCGCTCTCGGTACTCGAAATTGCGTTGGCGGCTCCAAACCATGCAACATCGTTGTTCTCATATCGCCCGGTACCCCGGGCTTCGGCAAAGGTGATCCGGGAGATCTCGTTACCCCCGGCTCGTCCCTGACCCCATCGCACCACTTTTGCCGATTTGGGGACGGCAAAACGCCAGTACTGTATCCGCTCCCCTCGGGACCGCACTTCGATTGCAGTCGTAGAAGGATCCCCGTCATAGCGATTGTGGACTTTCCAGATGAAACGGGTTTCCCGGCGCTTCCCGGGTTTCAAATCGCTCTTCATAATGCGAGACAACTGGTTCCTCCAGTCAGAGGCTCCCAGCGATACGCAGGGCAGCACCCGCAGGACCGGAGGGACCTGCAGCGGCGAAATTCCATGCATCAGACCTGCAAGGGGGAACGACGGACCGAGCTGCGCTCGGGTCTGATCTATCGCCTGGGTCAGTACCTCAGTGTAGGCTCTTCGAGTGAAACACTGGTGAGTGAGTATGTAGAGCCATCCGTCAAACCCGATACTGACCAGCCGCTGCACAATTTTCCGGCCGAGCTGCTGCGCATCGGCCGGCAGTTGAAAAGAATCATAGGTCGCGTGAATGTCAGCCGCTTTCAACTGCGGCACAAGATAGGTAAAGTCGTTTTCCTCATTGGAAACCCATGGATAACTTATCCACAGGCGCATACCCCCGGAATTCTGATCACCGCCCACGTTGTCTCTCCCAATCAAGAATGTCAAATCCTGGGGAGAATTCTAATAGAGGTCCGGTTTCCTTCAGTGACGCATGTCACCTGTAGTTCACATACATCGATGGAGAACGAATGCTGTTTTTGAGCATCCGGGTTGCGGAAAATCAGCAGCGGGGCCGGGTATGGAACCTATTCATCGGAAAAGATCCCGTTCCTTTCCCCGCATTAAGATATTGTAAATAATAAGTTTGCTTCATCCCAGCGTCGGCTCCCCTCTTTCTGGCATATCAATTGCATCGATTGCCTGCGAAAGGACTGGAACTTATGAGCTGGAATCTGCCGAGATACCGTTACGCATGGCTGGAACAGGAAAAAGGAAAGTGGTACTTCCTGACCGATCTTTTTGCCGATCCGGAGGATTCGACCCGGAGCTGGCCCGACAGCCGCACGGCTCTTGAAGAGTTGGGCAACGAAGGCTGGACAGTGGTCTCGCCATATCCGGGCAGCACCTGGCCCGCTTCTCCCGATCATTCGCGCGGGTACGGCCTGATGCGGATCAGCGACGCAACACAGCCTTCTTCGCCCGCAAGTCACACGGAACCGCGGATTCCAAGCGTGAACTAGTCAGGACACCACTCTGCAAACACGCGGCTTTGAAGTGTGAATCCTACGGCAGGTTTCCGAACACAAACTGCTCTGAAGCCGGATTGCTCAGCCAGCCCTCCAGGGTCTGCCCGTCCCTGTCCTTTTCCGAAATCAGAAGGTCTCCCGAAACGATCCGATCGAACTCCTTTCTCAGTTGAGGATCGCAAAGCGACCAGTCGATATCCTGCGCCAGCGGGGAAATGCCGGCCTCGCAGCCCGGGCTGTACTCACCTGAACAGAAATACTCGATGTGCGACTCCCGGTCGAAGTAATTGCCGTGGGCAAAGCCGGGAGGCACCCAGATCCATTCCCCGTATTCCGCGTTGGCGTCTGCCGGCATCTCGTAAAGAATGATCCTGCCGAAATCCGGAGAACCTTTCCTGATGTCCAGCACCATATCGACCATCCGGCCCGAGAGAGTCCTGACGAGTTTGCCCATGTACGGATTCCACTGAAAATGGAGTCCGCGAACCGTACCGGGCCTTGACCAGCTCTCGTTGCACTGGAGAAATTCGATTTTGTTCATGAAACCCAGATCGGGATGGCTCAGAAGATCGCTTTTCCTGGCATGCTCGGAGAAATAACCGCGATGGTCGCGAAACCGCCCAAACCGTATCACTTTGACGTCCGAAAGCCCCAGGCTCTTTACCTCCAGGATTCTCACGCTCAACATCCTCCTGCATTGAAGACTCGGTGAACCGGCGGCATCATACCAGAACTTGTCCGCTCCTGAATGAGAAAACCCCTGCAAGCGTACGAACCGACAGAGGTTACATTTGATTACAATTGAGGACATTCTGGTGACAACAGGGGCGGTTGATTCCCTTACACTCTCCCGCGTGATTTTTCGGGGGGAATTATGGAGCTGTTCGGAACACCGACTTCGTCCTATCAGAAGTTTCTTGATACGAATAATATTTCTTATCTATACCAGATGGACGGCTTCGACCTGGCTATCGTCGTTGCCTATTTTACCGTTCTCGCGATTCTCAGCTTCTATGGCCTGCACCGCTACATTATGGTTTTTCTGTTTCACAGATACCGGAATCGACCGATAGTTCCCAAGTCGCGCTTTGCGGAATCTGAATTGCCGCGAGTGACGGTCCAGATCCCTGCATATAACGAGATGTATGTAATTGAGCGCGTGATTGACGCGGTCTGCGCGCTTGATTATCCGCCTGATCTGCTCGATATTCAGGTGCTTGACGATTCCACGGACGAGACGCGCCGCATTGCCCGGGAAGCGGTGGAGCGGTGGCGCGAGCGCGGACGCGATATCCACTACATTCACAGGGTGGACCGTTCCGGTTTCAAGGCAGGCGCACTCGAGAATGGGCTCCGCACGGCCAAGGGCGAGTTCGTCGCGGTTTTCGATGTCGATTTTGTGCCGGAAGGCGATTTCCTGCGCAAGACCATCCACTACTTTACCGATCCGAAGGTTGGAATGGTGCAGGGACGGTGGGAGCATTTGAATCGCGATTACTCATTCCTCACCAAGACCCAGGCGATATTCCTCGACGGCCACTTCATGCTCGAAAGTTTCACCAGGTTCCTGAGCGGCCGCTTCTTTAATTTCAACGGGACTGCGGGAATTCTCCGGAGAAAGACAATTGAAGACGCAGGCGGATGGGAACACGACACCCTTACAGAAGATCTGGATCTGAGTTACCGTGCGCAAATGAAGGGATGGAGATTCGTATTCCTGCCACACGTGTACGTGCCCGCAGAACTGCCCGTCGAAATAAACTCGTTCAAGTCGCAGCAATGCAGGTGGGCCAAGGGCGCCATGCAGACCTGCAAGAAGTCGCTGCTGCGTGTCCTCAGGGGCAGCTTTGATCCGGGCGAGAAGCTCGAGACCTGGTATCATCTCACGGGCAACATCACCTATCCTCTCATGGTGGTTCTCGCAATTCTGCTTTTCCCGGCTCTCATAGTCCGCTATAACCAGGGCTGGTTTGAGCTCCTGACGATCGATCTCCCTCTTTTCATTCTCTCGTTCAGCAGTGTCACGACTTTCTACATAACTTCCCAGAAGGCGCTCCACAAAGACTGGTGCAGGCGTATTTGTTACCTCCCGGGCTTGATGGCGGTGGGAATCGGGATGACCATTCCCGGTGCCAAGGCTGTCCTGGAAGGAGCGATAGGACTGAAATCGCCGTTTGTACGTACGCCGAAATTCTCCGTAGAAGGGAAGAAAAGCGAATGGATGAACAAGAAATACAAAGGTGATGTCGGAATTCTCACCGTAGTCGAGATAGCCTTTGCGCTCTATTTCCTTCTCGCGATACTCTATTCCCTGAGTCTCGGAATCTATGGAGTGATTCCCTTCCTGTTTCTCTTCCTGTTTGGCTATCTTTACACAGGACTATGGTCGGTGGCACAAAGCATGAAACGGTCGAATCTTTGGGTCTCGTTTGGGAAGCTCCAGTCTGTATTGCGTCCGTCACTGCGGATGACGGATATTGAGTAACGCGGATTCACGAATTTCTCTCGTCACCCTTCGTGTCGTTCGGGAACAGGAGCTCAAGCTTCGTTCCCGTCAGCGTTTCGTACTGCGACGGCGTGTCCACATCTTCGACAGTGCCGGGCTCATCGGAAGGAAATTCCAGCGTCTCCCGGTCGTGACGGAGCAGAATGCCCTTCGGACCTTGTTCCAGCGGCGCGTCCATGAATTCCCGGAAAAGAGACCGGTGAAAAATGGCGGGATGGCCGCGCTTCCCCTGGTACTTCGGAAGAACAATCAGTGCCTCGGTTCTCTCAAACGCAAGCATGAGCCCGCGTAAAAGGTCAACGGAAACCGCAGGCTGGTCGACGGGCCATATCATCGCGGCGTCAGCCTTATCGCCGATGCCGGACAGCCCGAGCTGTATCGAGGACAACTGTCCGCGGTCCGGGTCCGGATTGATGCAGACGCCTGCGGGAAAGCCTTGAATAACGGGCATGATCGCATCAGCCGATCGTCCGAGAACGATCACCTGACGAGCAAGTCCGACGGCCGCGGCCGTCTTCAATATGCGGGTCAGAAAAACATCCTCTCCGATGGGGAGCAGCGCCTTCGGATACCCCATTCGCCTGGAATCGCCGGCCGCGAGAACCACCGGCACAATACGAGAAGCTGAACGTCCTTCACTCTCTTCCTTTTTCATGCACCACGAACTATAGGTGAAACAAAACAAAAAGACCACGATAGCATCGCGGCATCATTAATTATCTCATTCCTCAACCGCAGCTTGTGAGTATAGAATCACGGGGTATGAACAGCGCCGCGATCCGCTTTATGCTCTTTGTTCTCATTTCACTGTGGTGCGCACAGGCGGCGATTCCCGCCAACGACGGTCTCAGAAGCCTGGGTGTCGACCTCGACAGGATATTCTCGGACCGGGCGATCGCCAGGGCCCAGGTGGGGGTGGTTGTTTATTCCCTCAATCGTTCGGAGGTGCTGTACCAGAAAAACGCCTCGAGGCTCTTCATTCCCGCTTCATGCAACAAGGTCATCACGTCGGCAGCAGCGCTGGCGCGGCTCGGGCCGGAGTACCGTTTCGAAACGCGCCTCGTGACCGATGGACCAGTTGAAGACGGCGAGCTGAAGAAGAATTTGATTGTTGTCGGATCGGGAGACCCGGCCAACTCCGCAAGGTTCTACGCCGGAGACAGTTTTGCCGTCTTCAAGAAGTGGGCGGCCGCCTTGAAGGAAATGGAGATACGCCGGATCTCGGGTGGCATTCTCGGTTACGATGGAGCATTTCCTCCGCCCAAACTGGGATCGGGATGGGAATGGGAAGATCTTGCGTATCCATATGCAGCTCCCGTTACCGCACTACAGTTTAATGACAACATGATAGAGTTGAGAATCACCCCGGGAGACCCCCAAGGCACTCCGGCATCAGTGAACACATTCCCGCTGGCCGGCTATCTCAAGGTTCACAACATGATTGTCACCGGGCCCCCCCGCTCCAGGACAGAGATCAGGCTGGAACCGCGACGGGGTGCAACGGAAGTCGTCGCCGCGAGGGGAACGATCCCGCTCAAGAATGCCGTGGTTTCGCAAAATGTCGCAGCGAGGCGCCCTGTCGCCTACTATCTCGCTGCACTCAAATGGGTGCTGGCACAAGAAGGAATTGATGTCGAGGACTGCGAGACTACGGAGGCGAAGTCATATCCGGCCACTTCTACTCAGCTGTTGCGCCACAAGTCTCCGCCGCTCTCGGAAATCCTGAAACCGCTGCTCAAGGACAGCCTGAACCTGTACGCAGAAACACTGACACGGACGCTTGGCCTGGTTGTCAAGGGGGAGGGGTCTTTCGCAAAGGGAAAGGAAGTGGTGGAGGAGACGCTCGACCAGATGGGAATCAAGAAGGAGGATTACCGTTATGCCGATGGTTCGGGTCTCTCGCGTCTGAATCTTCAGAGCCCCGAATCGCTCGTAAGGGTCTTGAGATTCATGTACCGTCACCGGAGCTACAGTCACTTTTACGACGCTCTCCCGGTCGCCGGTGTGGACGGGACTCTTGCCGGCCGCATGAAAGGGTCGAAGGCCGCGGGAAATGTCCGGGCAAAGACAGGCACGATCTCGGGAGTGTCGGCAATCTGCGGCTATGTTGCGAGCGCGGAACGCGAGATGCTGGCCTTTGCAATCATTCTCAACAACTACACAGGCAGCAGGGCCGCAGCGGAAACGGTGCAGGACAGGGCGATGGAACGTCTGGTCAATTTCTCGCGAAAATGACAGAATGAGACTGCTATGTTCCTGATAACTGCACTTCTCCTGTTGCTTCAGGCACCGGTCAGCGGACCGTCGGCTCCGGGGCTGCAGAAAAGCCCGTACTTTGCGTTCGTTGACCGCGAGTATATCTTCACGATCGAAGTCGTAAAACCGGGAGTGCCAATCCTCAATTTCGTTTCCATGGCCCAGGAAGATGCAAAGCTGCTGGCCAGGAACATACGCATCGGACTCGGAAACCGGAAGAGCACGGTCAGGCTCCTTACCGTTGAGACGGGTGATTTGAAGCACCCGATGAGCGTTGCTTCCCTTACGATACGTCCCAGGTCGTCGTTCGGGCTGAGGATTGAAGGCGAGTTCGACAACGCAAAGGAACTGTACGGAGTTGTGATCAGACTCAAGGACGAAGAGTTCACTCTCCAGCCGCTGTCGAGTTTCGATTTTGAGAATCTCGTCCTTAAAGTAAACCGGCTCAATCTTGGTTCTCCCGACTTCAGAGAGGACTGGCGCGTACTGAAGCTGGACTTTATGGGAAAGCGGTCCCCCGTCCGCCGGTAAGCGTCGCTGCAGGAAATTGCATCTTTCCGGAACGTTGACACCTGTTCTGTGCCGTGTCTATACTGCCCGCTTATGAATTTTAGAGATATGGTGTTTCACGGTACCACGATTCTCCTCGTCAAACGGGGAAACAGCGTCGTCATTGCCGGTGACGGGCAGGTTTCGTTCGGCGACACGGTCATCAAGCAGAACGCCAGGAAGATACGGCGGGTCTACAATGACCGCGTGCTGGTGGGTTTTGCCGGCGCCACCGCTGATGCTTTCGCGCTCTTTTCGAGACTCGAGGCCAAGCTGGAGCAGTTTCAGGGGAATTTGAACCGTGCTGCGGTGGAACTTGCGCAGGAATGGCGCACGGACCGCGCGTTGAGGCATTTGGAAGCGCTTCTGCTGGCCACCGACGGCAAGTCCACTTACCTGATCTCAGGCACGGGAGACGTGATAGAACCGGACGATGGTGTGCTGGCGGTCGGTTCCGGCGGAGTCTATGCACTTGCAGCAGCACGCGCGCTGCTGCGTCATACGAAGCTTCCGGCCGGAAAGATCGCGCGTGAAGCGTTGCAGATCGCCAGCGAGATATGCGTTTTCACCAACAGTGAAATCATCGTCGAGGAGATTTAGTCCCGCGATGCACTTCCCCTTTGATTTGTATTAGCGAGATCCGATGCAAGAGAGCCCTAAACGCCGCACTAAACAGACCCGCGGACTGGATGAGATGTCACCACGGGAAATCGTCGAAGAACTTGACCGATACGTCGTCGGGCAGCAGGCCGCCAAGAAGGCGGTGGCAATCGCCTTGCGCAATCGAATCCGGCGGCAGAAACTCGATGAGGAGATGGCCGAAGAGATAGCGCCCAAGAACATCATAATGATCGGGCCCACCGGCGTAGGAAAAACCGAAATCGCCAGAAGGCTGGCGCGGCTCGCCAATTCTCCTTTTATGAAGGTTGAGGCGACCAAGTTCACCGAGATCGGTTATGTCGGCAGGGACGTCGAGTCCATGGTACGAGACCTTGTTGAAATCGCGGTCGACATGGTACGGGAGGAGAAGATTTCCGAGGTCGAAGCGAAAGCCGAACGGAATTCTGAGGAACGCCTTCTCGACATACTGCTCTCCTCGCTTCAGAACATCCCGGGAGAAGGGAGCGGTTTGGCAAGCAGAGACCTCTCGAGGATCGAGGCTCTCCGGGAAAGGCTTCGGAGACAGCTCCGGGCCGGCAAGCTCGACAAGCGGATCGTGGAACTGGAAGTCCGCGACCACCCGGGGAGCCCCGTATCACTTCAGTTCATCGAAGGGTCGAGCCTGGAAGAACTCCAGTTCAACATGCGTGATCTTCTGTCCGGCCTTATAGAGGGAAAACCCAGGAAACGGCGCATGCCGGTCGACGAAGCGGCTGCCTACATCATGCAGGAGGAAGAGCAGAAACTCGTCGACATGGAACAGGTCGCCCGGCTCGCTCTGGACAGAGTGGAACAAAGCGGCATCATCTTTCTCGACGAAATAGACAAGATTGCCAGCCGGGAATCAGGCCATGCGCCCGATGTCAGCCGGGAAGGGGTGCAGCGAGACATTCTGCCAATCGTTGAAGGAACCACCGTCAACACTCGGTACGGCATGGTCAGGACTGATCACATCCTCTTCATTGCAGCGGGCGCGTTCCACGTATCGAAGCCCACGGATCTCATTCCCGAACTGCAGGGGAGATTCCCGATTCGCGTCGAAATGAACGCTCTCACTGAAGAAGATTTCGTGCGCATCCTGCGGGAACCCAAGAATGCCCTGCTCAAACAGTATACTGCCCTGCTCGAGACCGAGGGCCTCAGGCTGAAGTTCACGGAGGACGCCATCCGCGAAATCTCCAGACTGGCGTGCATGGTCAACGAAAGCAGCGAAAATATCGGAGCCCGCCGCCTCCATACCATTGTTGAAGCCCTGCTGGAAGACATTTCTTTCGAGGGCAAGCAGCGCAAGCCGCGCGACGTCCGGATTACAGCAAGCTATGTGCGTCAGAAGCTGGGCGGAATCGTTCAAAACAAAGACCTGAGCCGGTACATTCTCTGATGGCAACTCGATTATGTATGCATGCCGGGATCGTGGTTCTTCTCTTTGCCATAGTCTTTGAGACCGGATGCGCCAAGATCGCCGATCCGCAACCTCCCGACATCCGGATTCCGAAACCGGCATCTGATCTGTCCGTGCAACAGCTGTCGGACTATGTGATTCTGAGCGTTTCCAAACCGATCCAGAACACGGACGGGACTGAGGCCACGACCCTAGCGGCCATGGATCTCCTTCGTCTCGCTGAGGAGGCACAGGAATGGGATCCCAGACAGCCCCTTTCGGACGAGCAGTTTCTGAGCCGGGCAGTAAGGGTGTTGTCGATTCCCGCGTCGAGATTTCCCAATTACTTGAAGGACGGAGTCTTCTTCATTGAGGACAGGCTTACTGCGACGGCCAACGGTGGCCCGTTCGCTCGCGGCTACCGCTATGCTGTGCTGTTTTTCAACGAATCCGACCAGACGGCCGGGTTAAGCAATCAGGCATCCATACGGATGATTCCGATACCGCCTGCGCCTGAAGGACTCTCGGCTGAGTTGACGGAAACAGCGGTCAAGCTGAGCTGGACCGTGCCGGCTGCGAACACGGACGGGTCTAAGCCCGCCCGCATCGCCGGCTACAACCTTTACAGATCGGCGTCGCCCGACGGGGTCCCCGACCAGCCTGTAAACTCCGTGCCGCTGCAGGAACCGGGATTTGAAGACAGGAGCTTCAGCTTCGACAAGACTTACTACTACTCCGTCAGCACGGTGGGGAATCTCGAAAACCCGCACGCCCGAAGTCTCCCTTCAGATTTTCTGAAGGTCCAAACACGTGACACATTTCCGCCAGCGCCGCCGGAAGAGTTCAGTGCCATACTCGACGGGGAGACCGTGCTTCTGCTGTGGGTCCCGTCTCCCTCGCGGGATGTTGCCGGGTATGTGATCCACCGGCAGGAGAAAGGAACCCAGTCACAGATTCGACTCAATCCTGAATTTATCAGGACGCCCAGTTACCGGGACAGGGTGGATCCGAAAAAGGAATATCAGTATTCGATTCGAGCGGTGGACACCCATGGGAATGAGAGCGTCCCTGTCCTCGCTCTGTTTGAGAAACGGTAGGGCTGAGCAAATTTCGGCCCCGACCTTCGCATCAAATGAATTGTCCTATAATATTTAACCTGACTACGGGGGTACCGCTACTATGAAGTTCTTCCTGGATACGGCAAATATTGAGGAGATCCGCAACGCAGCTGAATACGGACTTATTGACGGGGTTACGACAAATCCGTCGCTTGTCAGCAAAGAGAAGCGTCCGTTCAAGGATGTCCTGCTCGAGATCGCAAGAATCGTCGACGGCCCGATCAGCGCCGAAGTCGTCAGCACCGACGCGGCAGGCATCGTGCGTGAAGCGTATGAACTCGCAGGGCTGCATAACAATATCGTCATCAAGATTCCCATGATCAAAGAGGGAATGAAGGCGCTCAAGCAGCTGTCGGCAGATGGAATCCGAACCAATGTGACCCTGATCTTCAGCTGCAATCAGGCCCTGATCGCCGCGAAACTTGGCGCCACCTACATCTCCCCGTTTGTCGGCAGGTTCGATGACATAAGCGAAGTGGGGATGGATCTTGTAGCCGATATCGCCCGGATTTTCTCCAACTATCAGTTCCCCACCCAGATACTGGTCGCGAGCTGCCGTAATCCGCTGCACATTCGGGAGGCCGCTCTATCAGGCGCCCATATTGCGACCATGCCGTTTACGGTACTGGAGCAACTTCTAAAGCACCCCCTTACCGATATCGGACTCGCACGCTTTCTGAAAGACTGGGAGAAGGTGCCGAAAACCGTCTAGGTATAGTATCACCCACAACTGCCCAGGTAAGTCCAGCCCTCCAGACACCTGCGCATTCGAGAACCACCGGAAGACAATGCTCGATAAATTGAAAGAACTCCAGGAGCAACACCGCCGGGCGGAAGAAGGGGGCGGGGCGGAACGCCGTCAGAAGCAGCACGAAGCTTCGAAGTGGACGGCGAGAGAGCGAATCCAGTATCTGCTGGACGAAGGCAGCTTTGAAGAGATGGACAAGCTCGTCGAGCATCGCTGCACCGATTTCGGCATGGAAAAGCAGCGGTATCCCGGAGACGGGGTAGTTACCGGAGCCGGTCGTATTGATGGGCGCCTGGTCTTTGTTTTCTCGCAGGATTTTACCGTGTTCGGCGGCAGCCTGAGTGAAACCGTAGCGGAAAAAATCTGCAAAATAATGGATCTGGCGATGAAAGTCGGTGCGCCGATTATCGGCCTTAATGATTCGGGCGGCGCCCGCATCCAGGAAGGGGTCGCCAGTCTTGGCGGTTACGCCGATATCTTTCTGCGCAATACTCTTGCAAGCGGCGTGATTCCTCAGATCTCCGCCATCATGGGCCCTTGCGCGGGAGGGGCAGTCTATTCCCCCGCGATCACCGACTTCATTGTGATGGTAAAGGACACCAGCTACATGTTTGTCACCGGGCCCGACGTGGTCAGGACTGTCACCCACGAGGACGTCACCATGGACGAACTCGGAGGCGCCATGACACACAACGCCACCAGCGGCGTTGCCCACTTTGCGGTCGCCGACGACGCCGAATGCCTCCATACAATTCGCGAGCTCCTCAGTTTCCTTCCAAGCAACAATATGGAGGATGCGCCCCGCAGGCCTGCGGCAGATCCCTGGAACAGAACCGACGAGCAGCTCAATCATGTCGTTCCCGATGATCCCAACAAGGCTTATGATATGAGGGACATCATCAGATCAGTCGCCGACGACAACTATTTCTTCGAGATACATCGCCATTTCGCAAAGAATCTTCTGGTGGGATTTGCCAGGTTGGACGGGCATCCGGTCGGCATAGTAGCGAATCAGCCGAACTGGCTGGCGGGCACCCTCGACATATCGGCTTCAGTCAAGGGAGCGCGCTTTGTGCGCTTCTGTGACGCATTCAATATTCCGCTGATCACCTTCGAAGATGTTCCGGGATTTCTTCCCGGCATGGCGCAGGAACACGGCGGAATCATTCGGCACGGGGCGAAGCTTCTCTTCGCCTTTGCCGAAGCGACCGTTCCAAAGATCACGGTGATTACACGCAAAGCCTATGGGGGCGCATACTGTGTTATGTCTTCCAAACACGTCCGGACTGATCTGAATTACGCCTTCCCGAGTGCCGAGATTGCAGTCATGGGTCCCGAGGGAGCGATTAACATCCTGTACAGGAACGGTCTGAGATCCTCGCAGAAGGCAGAGGATCTGCGCGCGGAAAAGATCGAAGAATACCGCGCAAAGTTCGCAACCCCTTATGTAGCGGCACGCCGTGGTTTTATCGATGAGATCATCGAGCCTCAGATGACGCGCGCAAAACTGATCACCGGCCTCCGCATGCTCCAGAACAAGAAAGAGACGAATCCCCCCAAGAAGCACAGCAATATACCTTTGTAACCCGGAGAAGATCGGCTCATGTTCAGAAAAGTACTGATAGCCAACAGGGGTGAGATTGCGGTGCGTATCATACGAGCGTGTCGCGACCTGGGAGTCTCCCCGGTTACTGTCTATTCCGAACCCGACCGGGCTTCACTGCACGTGCGCCTCGCGGATGAGGCATACCTGTTGGGACCCGCCGCTTCAACGGAGAGCTACCTGGATATCGGAAAGGTAATCGAAACAGCAAAGCGCGCCGGTGTTGACGCAATCCATCCGGGGTACGGCTTCCTTTCTGAAAATCCCCGGTTCGCGGACGCCTGTGCGGACGCCGGCATTACGATAATCGGCCCTTCGGCTGAGTCGATGAGGCTGATAGGAAATAAGACGGCAGCCAGGAGTCTTCTTCATGAGCAGGGAATTCCCCTGGTACCCGGCACGTATGAACCGCTCAATTCCTTCGACGAGGCAATCAGTGCAGCGCGCAAGTTAGGCTATCCGGTTATGTTGAAAGCGTCGGCGGGTGGAGGCGGAAAGGGGATGCGGTTTGTCACAGACGAGTCGCACATGAAGAACGACTTTGTCGCCGCCGGATCCGAAGCGCTGCATTCATTTGGCGACTCCTCGCTTTATCTCGAGAAGTACATGATCGATCCGCGGCACATCGAAATCCAGATCTTCGCCGACCGCTACGGAAACGTTATCCACCTCGGAGAACGAGAGTGTTCCATCCAGCGCCGCCACCAGAAGCTGCTGGAAGAGAGTCCCAGTCCAGTCATTGACGAGACGCTGCGCCGGAAGATGGGTGAAACCGCAGTCCGGATCGCCCGTGCCGCCCGGTACGAAAACGCCGGCACTGCGGAATTCCTGCTGGACAAGGATCTAACTTTCTATTTCCTGGAGATGAACGCGCGTCTCCAGGTGGAACACGCCATCACGGAGGCGGTGACCGGCGTCGACCTGGTCTGCGAGCAGCTGCGCGTGGCTGCCGGCGAACCCCTTTCTATCAGGCAGGACCAGGTACGGATGTATGGCAGCGCGATGGAATGCCGGATTTACGCAGAAGATCCCGAACGCGGGCACTTCCCCTCGGCGGGAGTCATCCGGAGAATCCAGGAGCCGCAAGGTCCGGGGATCCGACTCGATTCGGGAATCTATCCCGGGTGGGAGGTATCCATCCATTACGATCCTCTGCTGGCCAAGCTAATAGCATTCGGGGCGAATCGGGCTCAGACGATCGCCAGGATGAGGCGCGCACTTCAGGAATACAGGATCACCGGGATCAAGACGAATCTTTCATTCTTTCAGCTGCTCCTTTCCAATGAGGACTTCCTGGCCGGTCGCAGCCATACCGGACTGGCAGAAAGCCTGCAGGTGCATGGGAAAGGCGGAGAACAGAGTCCGCTCTCTTTCCAGTCGCATGCCCTTGCAGCGGCCCTCGCATACGCCGATCTGACCGAAACCTCCCCGGCACAACGGGCGACGGATACCCTGAACGCCTGGAAACTTTCCGGGCGGCCGGGGTTTCTGCCGTTTCGCGGTTAGCAGAGTTGAGGAGAGTGATGTGCTTCTTGAAATCAGCAGTGAAAACGAGAAAGTTGCTGTCGAAATCGTTTCGGACGCAGGCCGCCGGAAAATCCGACTTGGCGGAACGGAAATCCTCTGTGACTGGATCAGGCTGGCAGACGGGCACTATTCACTTATCCTGGACGGCACTGTCCTTGACGCCATAGTAAGTGTCGATACTGATGCATGCACGGTCACCAGCCGTGCGGGAACGTTTTCTTTCCGGATAAGGGACCCGCGCCGCGCGGCCGCCGGGAAGAAAATCGAGGAGGGTGCGTCGGGGTTGCAGCGCGTCTGTGCGGAGATGCCGGGAAAGATCATTCGCGTCACGGTGCACGAGGGAGATACAGTAGTGCAGGATGAAAGCCTTCTTGTCCTGGAGGCCATGAAGATGCAAAACGACATCCGGGCGCCCAAGAGCGGAGTCGTCAGAGAAATCGCGGCGACGCCCGGAATGGCGATCAACACAGGCGATTTCCTTCTCAGCATCGAGTCGTAGTCAGACGCTTCCCTTTTCCTGCACCATGTTTTGTGACCACAGGCAGCACATCCCCCACAAGATACAAAGAGCCAGTCACCACGACCAGGCCGCTCGCCGGACACTCATCCCAGGCTGCATGGAGCGCCTCCCGCGCGTTCGAGTGCAGTCTCATGCGGGATCGATATCCGGAGTGCATCGCAGCGATTTCCTCGGGCGCAGCCGACCTTGAGTTCTGAAGCGGCGTCAGATGTATGCTGGCTGCGCAGGGAAAGATCGACTTTCCGATTCCGGCCAAATCCTTGTCGCGGACCGCACCGAAAACCAGGTGAACTTCCTTCTGCCTGCCCGCAGCAAGAAACTCCGCCAGCAGTCTGGCCCCATCCGGATTGTGCGCCCCATCGAGAAGAGTCCGGCGGCGGGATCTGTATTCGTCCAGCCTTCCGGGCCAGATTGTTGTGGCGAGGCCACGGCGGATATCGGCTGGACTTACAATATAGCTTTTCAACGCCTCTATTGCGACAACCGCCAGCGTCGCGTTGTGGATCTGGTGCTCTCCGGCAAGCGACAGGCGAACGTTTCTATATTCCCGCAGAGGCGTTCTGAGGCTAAAAGTACACAAACCCCGGTTCCGCCTGCTGACCACGGCGGTGCACCATTCGCTGGTTTCCAGCAAGGGAGCATGCACTTCCCTGGCCTGCTTCCTGATTACCCGAGCCGCCGCGCGGTCGGTGCATCCCGACACAGCCGGCACCCCGGGCTTTATAATGCCGGCTTTTTCCACCGCGATCTTTTCGACCGTGTCACCAAGCAGATACTGGTGGTCCAGAGCCACGCCTGTAACGACACTCACCTCCGGCTGAATAACATTCGTGGCGTCCAGTTTTCCTCCCAACCCGACTTCTATTACTGCAATATCAACTTTCCTATGAAAGAAATGAAGAAACGCGCAGCAGGTCAGGAATTCGAACGTGGTGAGCAGCCGGTCCAGAACCTTCTGTTCGAGAAGAGCCGCTTCTGCATTCCTTACACGTGTAGCCACTGAGGCGAAAGCGGAAGCTGAAATCTGCCGTCCATCCACACGGAGCCGCTCTTCAACCCTCACCAGATGCGGTGACGTGTACAATCCCGGGCTAAGCCCCGCGCAGCGAAGAATGGACTCGATCATCGCAGCCACGCTTCCCTTGCCGTTCGTCCCCGCTATATGGATAGTGGGATATCGATCCTGAGGGTTGCCAAGCGCCTGCATCACGGCGGCAGTACGGTGCAACCCCAGGTGCAGTACCTGCACTTCGTTGCCCCGTGAAGCCAGAAACTCCAATGTCTCTTTGTAGTTCATGAATCCCCGAAAAATAACCGCTAAGAGTATATAGATTCCGCTCCTCTTGCAAGCTTTGCAGCGGGATACCGATTAATCGACCGGCTCTGAGTGCTTTAAACCCTTAATTGAATCGCGGTCTCTCTCCGATAAGCGTTTGAGAATCTTCGTTTCTCCCTGAAAAGGGAGGAAAATCCGAACAGCCGGGGGAGCGGTTATGAACTCGTTAGGAGATTTCAAAGTGACGACGAAGCTTTTCGCTGCTATAGCGGTCGTCAGCGTCCTTTCGGCCGCTGCGGCCTTCAGCGGCATGAAAGTGCTCGTGTTCTGCGCCATGGGATTCGGCATCCTTGTGGCCGCGCTCGTCTCAAACGGAGTCGGCCGGCGTCTGAAGCAGCTTGAGGAGATCGCCGAAAACACGAATGCAGAAGACCTTGACCGGCGGATCGCTCTCCTTCCGGATGATGAATTCGGTGAAATAGCGGCCTCCATCAGAAGGAGCATCGCTCCGCAAAAAGACCTGATCGATCATCTTGCGCGCATTGCCCAGGGGGATTTCCAGATCCACTCGAAGACAACGGATGATCTTCTCGGCAAGGCAGTCCAGCTATGCGCCGAAAGGGGACGGGCGCTTGAACAGGAAGTCCAGCGAGTGACTCAGGCGGTCAAGTCGGGACAGCTTTCAGAAAGGTGCCGTCCCGAAAGCACTCAGGGAGGCTATGTATGCCTGTTGGAGTACATTAACGAGATGATCGACTGCCTGGTCCGGGTTCCCGGAAAAGCCATTGCGGTGCTGACCAGGGTTGTCGAAGGAGACCTCACGACCCGGTTGCATGGCCAGTACTCAGGGGATCACGCGAAGTTCCAGGACGCCGTCAACCACACAGTCAAGACTCTCGACGGTGCCCTCACACGCGTCGGCATCGCCGCTGAACAGGTCTCGGCGGCATCGCACCAGATCAGCTCAGGAAGCCAGAGCCTGTCACAGAAGGCCAATGAACAGGCGAGTTCGATTGAAGGGGTATCCAGCAGCCTTCATGAGGTGGCCGCAATGACGCGGCAGAATTCTCAAAACGCCATGCAGGCACGCAACCTGTCGAAAGTCGCAGAGGCTTCGGTTGAAGCCGGAGTCGACAGCATGAAGCGGCTTTCAGAAGCGATAGACCGCATCAAGACCTCATCAGACGCGACTGCAAAGATCATCAAGACAATCGATGAAATTGCTTTCCAGACAAACCTGCTCGCGCTTAATGCCGCAGTTGAAGCGGCGCGTGCGGGAGACGCCGGCAAAGGTTTCGCAGTGGTCGCCGAGGAGGTAAGAAACCTCGCTATGCGCAGCGCGGAGGCCGCCAAGAACACGGCGAACCTGATTGAAGAATCCGTGAATAACTCAGAAAACGGAGTGGCGCTGAACCAGGAAGTCCTCGCAAACCTGAACGATATCTACGGACAGGTGAAGAAGGTCGGAGCGGTGATGGATGAAATAGCGGATTCTTCCGAACAGCAGACCAAGGGCGTGGAGCAGGTAAACGGCGTCATAGTCCAAATGAACATTCTGACTCAGGAGGTCGCGGCAAATGCCGAGGAATCAGCCAGCGGAGCCGAAGAGCTGTCGAGTCAAGCCGAAGAATTGAGGAGTATGGTCCGAGCCTTTACCCTGAGTACCTCAGTAAATGAAGGCGCTGCCGCACCTAAACCAGCTCCTTCAGCACTGTCCAGAAACAAACACGGTGTGGATTCATTAAGCAGTCTCTTTCCTTCAGCATCATCCACTGGAATCGGGAGTGCCAGGACTGAGTCGGAAAAGATGATCCCGTTCGATGAGTCTGACTCCCTGGCTTTGAGTGACTTCTGATCCGTTGTGCAACGCACCGTTTCTATGGCATGTTACAGGGATGAGCGAACTCCCTTCCCTTGTTTTCGATTCCGGGCTGGAGCACGCGGACTTGAGCGCGGCACTGGTGTGGGGTCTGGGCCTTCCGGGGTGCCCAAGGACCGAGACATGTCCCGGCTTCCTGACGGAACTGCTGGCCCGGGTACGTTCCACCGGCGAGAGTTTCCTTTCCTCTGAGCGTAGAAAGGCTGTCAGGAATATGCTCAGGTACGGCGCATTCAAGCCTTCGGGACGAAGCAAACCTTCGAGCGAGTATCTTCTTGCCGCAGCGCTCGAAGGAGACTTCCCTCTCGTGAATCCGGTCGTCGACGTCAACAACGCGGTGAGTCTCGAATCGGGTTACCCGGCGAGTGTCTTCGATCTGGATCTGTGCGGTTACAGTCTGCTCCTCAGGCGCGGTCTGGCCGGCGAATCCTATGTCTTCAATCCATCCGGACAAATCATAGACCTCAGAGATCTCCTGTGTGTCTGCCGGCAGGAAGGAAGCGGCTGGCGGCCTTGCGGCAATCCTGTGAAAGACTCGATGGAAACCAAGACGCGGGAATCGACCCGAAACGTAGCTGCCGTGATTTATGCTCCGGCTTCGGAAAGCAACGATCATATCGAGCAGGCAGCCGTCCACTTTGCGGAACTCCTACAGTCGCAATGCGGCGCAACCGGCACTGGCGTAGCGATCATACAAACATTAAAGTGAAAAGCAGTCATAGGTATCCGGACGATCCGTCGCTTCTGCGCAGGATGACGGCGAGGTTTTCCTGCGCCCTGGCATCGCCGGGATTCATGCGCAACACCTCATTGAAGCATGCGATCGCTTCCCCGTTGCGATTGCAGAGCATGAGGGCATATCCCAGGTTATTGATGATGTCGATTGAACCCGGCCTGAGCCGCAGCGCTTCGGTAAAGTGATTTATGGCAGCGGCGGCCTGTCTGCGATCCACCAGGGCCAGCCCCATGTTGTTGTGAGCCTCCGCAAAATTCAGGTTGATCCGGAGAGCCTCCCTGAAATGAACGATCGCCTCATCGTCCCGTTTCAGGGCGCGTAACGCCACCCCGAGATTATTGTGAGCTTCAGCCAGGTTGCGATCGACGCTCAATGCCCGGCGGTAATTCGAGATAGCTTCCTCGATCTCGCCTTTTGTGAGGAGCACATTCCCCAGCCTGTTGTAGGCCAAAGCGAACTCAGCATCGAGACGAACAACCTCCTGCAGCCGGATTATCGCCTCATCCAGCCTACCCATATCGGCGAGTGAGAATCCAAGGTTATAGATGAACTCGGGATTATCGGGATCGAGTTTCAAGGCATGCTGAAACGCCTTTACAGCTGCATCCTCCTTCCCCATCTTCGCCAGAACGGTTCCGCGATTGCTGTGCGCCTCCGCCAGATCAGGATTGAGCTGCACGGCTGCATCGTAGTGAGTCAGGGCGTCTTCGAACAGCCCCTTCCTGGCATACGCCACCCCGAGTGCGTTGTGGGTTTCGGCCGTGCCTGGCTGGCTCCGGAGAGCCTCTTTGTAATGGAGTATCGCACGGTCGAAATCACCTTTTTCGGCAAGTGCAACGGCAAGGTTTGTCTGGGCGAAGTAGTTGTCGGGGCCAGTCGCTTCCAAAGCGTGTTCCCAAAGCGTGACGTCGGTCTCCCAGTATCGCGCCTGCTCGCGGGCCGACAGAGCCAGCGTGCACACGATGACGGCGGCCGCAACCTGAAGGGTTTTCATGAACGCAGGCGGCCTCTTTTCGACGAGCATGGCAACTCCCCACGCAATAATCACGAACAGCCCCGTAAGCGGCACGTAGGTGAATCGGTCCGCCATCGATTTCCCTCCCACCTGGATCAGTCCGATGACAGGCAGCAATGTCAGCAGATACCAGAGCCATCCGACAAGAAGGAGCGGACACTGACGGGCGAACTTTACCGCCAGAATCGAGATCAACGCCAGAATCGCGATACTCAGGACCGCCAAGCCCCAGCTGACGGGAGAGAGAGGATAGAATGCCGCAAGAGTGGCGGGCCAGAGCATCTTTCCCATGTAGCCGATGTATGAAACAAGAGAATTGGCGATGCGGTCGCCCAAAGAAAGCTTGTCGATCTCCAGAACCGTGCCGGCAAGCCATTGCATCCTGAGTGTGATGACGCCACAGGCCACCGAAAGAACGGCCAGTGGCGCCTTCTCGACCGTCAGTTTCACTACGCTCCGCATTTGAATGGGATCAAGCGTCAGCCGTTTGAGCGGCCAAATGTCGAGCAAAAGCAGAATTGCCGGCAGCGTTACCAGCATTGTCTTGGACATAAGGCCGAGAACGAAAAAACCGGCGACGGCAAGGTAGCGGGACACGCCGGGCCGTCGGACATACGCTATGTACGCATGCAGCGTCAGCATCCAGAAAAGGGTACTGAGCACGTCTTTCCGTTCCGCAATCCAGGCAACCGACTCCACGTGCAGCGGATGAGTCGCAAACAGAGCGGCGACCAGTGCACTTGGACCCCAGCGTTTCGTCATCCGGAAAAACGCCCAGAACAGCAGCAGCGTGTTGGCAATGTGGAGAAGAAGGCTCGTAAGATGATGGAGTCCGGCATCCATGCCGAAGAGCTGCACATCAAGCATGTGGGAGAGCCAGGTCACCGGATGCCAGCTTCCAAAGTGGCCTGTAGTGAATGCCCATTTGATACTCTGCCAAGTCAGTCCGGCGGCTACATCGTCGTTTTTCGAGACGAAATAAGGGTCGTCAAACGAAAGAAAGCCGTAGTGCAGCACCGGAACATAAATGACCAGATTAAGAACAATCAGCGAAAGCGACACCCAAATCGCGATTCGAGCGCCTGCCGTTGCGGCAGGATCCTTGGTGCGGGATTTCCGAGCCGCCGGGACGCGCTTCGCGCCCGCGGGTTTGGACACACTTTTTCTCATGCCCTTTTCTTCAGTCTTGTTCGGCTTTTTCCTATGAAGCGAGGCGAACTGCAGCAACAAAAACCGCAGCGCAAAAAGCAGTCCTAGGAAAAATCACGATTGTTATTCAATCAGCTCGATAGCCAACGTCCTCAAAAAACCAGCAGTAGAAATCTGAACAACCTCGTTCATTTCCTAAGGGATTACGGCCAAATAAATGGTCGGGCAGCGTCGGAGCACGACACAGCCCATTCAGCCGCATGCTCCCACCGACGGAATAGAGTCGATCGGTGCTTGAGGTGACTTCCAACGTGTACTCGAAGTCTCTTTCCAGTTCCTCACGAATAGATACGCAAGAAGCAGTTTTATGTTTTACGTTTTTTGACCGGCGGGGCAGCACACCTCTCGTGTTCCGCCAAGTGTGCTGTCTGTCACAACTTTTGGGCAGGGGTCCACGGTAGAAGTAAGGGCATGGAAATGTTCATACTTGGATTATTCGTAGGATCATGCATCGGGCTGGTGGGCTTTGCCTTCTGTTTCGCGGCCGGCAGGAACCGCGAAGACTGACTGGCACCCTTGTCCCCCCGGAGCAGCAGAGTGTGTCTCCGCCGCGACTGACCGTAAGGTGGTGGGCGGTACAAGATTTGAACTTGTGACCCCCGGTGTGTAAGA
>Ga0123335_1001351_pt1 | contig 40079 bp, 33 predicted proteins | sample BiotimSIPDNA_2_FD_89707 | JGI IMG/M metagenome (GOLD analysis project Ga0123335, IMG submission 89707) | Anaerobic biogas reactor microbial communites from Washington, USA - Biogas_R2 time_0 SIP DNA | ecosystem: Engineered > Bioreactor > Anaerobic > Unclassified | place: Washington, USA...
ATTCTTCTCGGTTACCTATACGTAAAACAGAACTCATAATTAATTGTCAGCGAAATGGCCTTAAGCGCCTAACTCAAGCCATTGTTGTGCACTGGACCAGAAAAATCTGGGACAGTTCCCGCCGCCAGGCTATACACAAAACTGTAATCAAAGACATACAGCACTGCATCCATAACAGCAAGGGGTTATGTATCATTAACGGCGGGAACAGCCCCATTATTTCTTCGCACACGCATTCAACTTCTTTTTTCTAAAACGAATTACTCGGCAAGCCTCAGGTAGTCCAGTCCGAACATGTGGCCCGGCTGCGCTTCGGGGCGGCGGCCGGTAATCCGGACCGCCAATAGGTTTTCGCCCGCCTGTAAATCAAAACGGCCGAGGCTTTGTTCTTTGGCAATGATAACGCTGTCATGGTACAGGTCAATCGGGGCGCCGGTCGGCGTGCCGTTAACGGCTACCTGGTGAATGCCGTAGTCGGGCGCCTTGGTGAATACGGCCAGGACTTCATAGTTACCCGCCTTTTCCACGTTGAAGCCCAGAACCAGTGTGTCGCCCGGGTTGCCGTGGCGCCACCACAAGTGCAGCGCGCGGCTCCAGGGCCAGCCGCCCTGGGGCTCGGCAGTTCCGCCGCTCTTGGATACGATGCGCATCTTTTCCCCTTCCAGGGCGCCTTCCACGCCCGGGGGTTCGGGCAGTTCCGGAACGATCAGCGTTTTCGGGTTGACGGGCGGAAAGTTGTCCGTGGCGCCGGGCAGGGCGTACCAGTAGGCCATGATGGCTTGGGTGACCGTGGTGTCCGCCCAGTGCCAGAGTTCCAGGTCGAACTTGAAACTGGTGGTGAAGGGGATATCATCCATGATATGGAAGCGGCTCACGCAGGTGTGGCCCATGTTGCCGGGGCCGTCACAGCGCGGCTGGTTATGATAGGCATGGGTGAACAACGCCGGGCTGCACCAGGCGTAACCGAAATAGTCTTCCGTGCCGGTGCCGAAGAAACTGGGGAAAGGTTCTCCGTCCACGTAGATTTTTTCATCGCCTTCCCCCCACCAGTCGGGCACTGGATTCGCCATATGTAGCATGACCCCGCAGAAACGGCCGGCGCCTTCGGCCGCGAAATAATTCCAGTCCTGGAACGGCCGCGTGGGGATGTCCCGCTCACACTTCCACTTGGCGTGGAAATACATGGAACTCTCGGTCCAGGGACGGTTCTCCACGCCGATGACGCCCTGCAGATGCAGTTCCACCCCGGAATGGTTGCGCAGGCGGATCACGGCCTCCTGTTTAAAAGGCATGACCCAGTGGCTATACAGCGTTCCATCCTCCAGCGCGCCGCTTGGAAGGGACTGGTAGGGATTGACACCCGGCGCCGTGCCGAAAAAGTCGCCCAGCGGCGCCAACACCCCGGGACTGCGACCGTCGAAGGCGATTTCCGCCATGCATCCGCGCAAGGCTGCCTCCGGGTCTTCCGCTGACACCTTGCAGGTAATCTGGTAAATAGCCGCCGGACCCGGCAGGGTTATGGACTCGAAAGCGTCCGGCGCAAGGGTGATGTCATAGGGCGTGCGGGATCCCCGGTTCTCGTCGATCGCGTCGGCGGGGGTGTCCAGCGTCTTCGCGACAGCGTGTATCGTTGCGGAATGGGCTTCCGCATCCTGCAAGGTGAAGGTGCGTACCGAAACGTCCTCCGCATACGTCCTGTAATCGATGATGTAATAGATGTTGCCCTTTGTAATGGTGACCTTGCAGTGCCGGGCATAGGGGATCGGAAAGTAACTGTTCCAGCCGCGACTGCGCTCACCGCAGAGGGGAGCAATGAAGGGCGCGGACTTGCCTCCCAAAAGATCCGTGAGAGGCATTTCGATTGCGGGGGTTTCCTGTCGGTCGAGGTAAATCTTGACCACACCGCCCTCATCGGGATTGGCCGACCAGAAACGCACCATGGCGCCGGGACCGTCCGCGTCCATCAGCACATATTCGGTCTGTCCGTCGTTTTGTTCCTGGCGGAGATGCTGGCCGCGGTCCGCATTGGCAAACCAGTTTTCTTCTGTGGGAATACCGGGGTCGGTTGATTTTCGGTCATAACTGGAAAACTGGCGGGTCACATAACGCGGGTTGTCCGCTTCGGCAAGCCTTCCCAGGTCCGTCATTTGATTCAACAGCGTTTCCATGCTGACGACCTCTTCGCTGTAAGCGGTGTAACAGACGGCCAGGAGGCCTGTCACAGCAAGCAGTATCGAAAGCCTGAAAGATATAGTTGTGAACATGTGTCGGTTTCCTTTTCTTTGACTCGTTTCTCTTGCAAGGGAGAAGAATAGGCCCAAGCGGAGTCCAACCCCGGGTATTCAGCACATGCACAGCTGTGGTCAACCAACGGTGGTTTTGTCCATCAGGGATACGATATCGTCCACCTCGGCCGGGTTCAGAAAACCGATGACAAAGGCATCGAGGCATTCCTGCTCCATGGCAAAGCGTATGCAGGCTTCCTTTTCCCCCGCATGCTTGCCTTCGCCCAGGATTTTCATGCCGATCACGCCCTTGCCGTTGGTCCGTGCCCTGCCCAGTACGCCCGTGATCTCCTCACGGGTGCCGTCCATGTGGGTGCCGTAGGGGTTGATGCGCCCGAGCAGGATATCCACCCAGTCGCTGTCGGCGGCGGCCTCCAGGGCCTGCAGGTGGTGACAGGAGACGCCCTTGGCTTTAATGATGCCTTTCTGTTGCGCCTCACTGAGGACGTCCATGCAGCCGGCCATTTGCTGCGGCCAGTCACCCGCCGTCATGCAATGGAGCAGCACCACGTCGAAGTAGTCCGTATCGACTTCCTTGCGCATGCGGTCCAGGTCGGCACGTATCGCATCCGCCGTTTTGGACTGGCTTTTCGTGAGGATAAACATGTCCTCCCGCTTCATGCCGGAGGCGGCCATGGCATCGCGCAGGTATTGGTGCGACCCGTAGGAATCGGAAACATCAAAATAACGTATTCCCTGTTCATACGCGCGGGTCAGGGTATTCAGAAAGGTGTCGCGCCCCGCGCGGATTTGCGCCGAATCCTTGTTCCAGGCGCGGGTGCCGGTGCCAAGGCCCAGGCGTGTGCAGGACAACCCGGAGCTTCCCAGTGTGCGGCGCGCTACCGCCGCTTTGACGGGCGCCGCTGTATCGGCGGCGGTAGCCAGTGCCGGCGGCAACGCGGTGGCGGCGGCTACGGCGCATGCCGCTTGCCGCATGAAATCACGTCGATTTACGGAATCCATTTACCAAAAATCCTTATCTATCCGGCGCCGGGGCGCGGCGCTGACCAAAGCAAACGGTTACAGGTCGAAGGCGCGGGGTGGTCCCAGTATCTCGCGCAACAGAACGGCTTGGGCGAGTCCCGAACGACATTGGAGTGTCTGGACAAGTTTCTCCCGTCCCGGGGCGCGTGAAGAACGCACGGATCCCGACGGGCGCGCGTTGCTTCGCGCCGCCACGGGTTGTTCTCGTCCCGGCGGCCTGGAGGGCTGCGGTTGCGGCCGCGCCGGTGCGGGGGGGGATTGCGCGGGATAGCGGCGTTGTTGTTGGGGGCGTTGCAGTTGTTGGTGCGAGGCTGCCGGTTGTTGCCGGGGCGGCGCGGCTGTTCTGACGGGTGGTACCCGGGGCGCCTGCGGCGCCATCACCGGCCTGGGCCGTTCCACAACGATCTGGCGGGCGGGCACGGGTGGCGGCGGCGCCGGACGGGGAACGGAAGGTTCCGGGCGGGGGGCCGTTTGCCGGGGCGTGGCCACGATAATGTCCCCTTCCCCGTAAAGCATGCGCCGGGTGGTTTCCGGGAGTTCGTCCAGCGTCAAGGGCGGGGAAGGCTGCTGATTGCGTTCTTCCGCCGTCTTGCGCTCCGACTTTATTTTACCAATGATGCTGACGGCCACGATGCCCACGAAAATCAGGAAGCCGATGATATCGTCCATGGGTGTGTCTCCATGTCGGCGGATTTAATTCGTCTGTTTCGGTTCGTTGTCATCCGAGTCCATCTTGGATATGGACTCGCGCATGGATGTATCGGCGGTGATGTTTTTCATCCTGTAATAATCCATGATCCCGAGGTTGCCGTTCCGGAACGCCTCCGCCATGGCGAGCGGCACTTCGGCTTCCGCCTTCACCACCTGGGCGCGCATTTCCTGCACCTGGGCGTGCATTTCGGCCTCGCGGGCCCGGGCCATGGCGCGCCGTTCCTCGGCGCGTGCCTGGGCGATCTGCTTGTCGGCTTCAGCCTGCTTGATCTGCAGTTCGGCGCCGATATTTTCACCAACGTCCACGTCGGCGATATCAATGGACAGGATTTCAAACGCCGTGCCCGCGTCGAGTCCCCGGGCCAGCACTGTTTTGGAAATGGAATCGGGGTTCTCGAGCACCTTCTTGTGGGACTGGGACGAACCGATGGTGGTGACGATGCCTTCGCCGACGCGGGCAACGATAGTTTCCTCCGTCGCGCCGCCGACCAGCCGCCGGATATTGGTGCGCACGGTGACGCGGGCCTTGGCCTTGAGCTGGATCCCGTCCATGGCGACAGCCGCCACCACGGGCGCTCCCTTTGTGGGGTCGGGGCAGTCAATCACTTTCGGGCGCACCGAAGTCTGCACGGCTTCAAGCACGTCACGGCCGGCCAGGTCAATGGCGGTCGCCTGCTGGAAGGATAACTCGATATTGGCCTTGTTCGCCGCGATGAGCGCCTGCACCACCCGGACCACGTTGCCGCCTGCCAGGTAGTGGGTTTCCAATTCGTTCGTGCTTATATTCAAGCCCGCTTTGACCGCCATGATGCGCGAGTCCACAATGATGGCCGGATTGACTTTACGCAGGCTCATTCCCACCAGCTGCAGCCAGCCGACGCTCGCCTGGGACAACCAGGCGCGCAGCCACAGCCGGAAGTAGGAAATAATAACCACCGCAATGATCAGAAAAAGTACCACCAGTGCAAATGAAACAACTCCTGCTATCACTCCCATTGGTATCGTCCTTTCTTGTTTGTTCCGTTGTTAGTCCGTGTCCGCGGGTTCCACCACGACACGGCTGCCATGCACTTCCACCACGCGCACCCGCGTGCCTTCGTCTATAAAAACGCCGTTGCTGACGGCGTCAACGCGCTTGTCTCCGGCCTTTATGGTACCTGATGGACGCAAGGCCGTTAAAACAACGGCTTCCCGGTTTAAAAGGCTGGTGTCCGAGGCGGCGCTGACATAGCCCTCGTCCGCTTTCTGGGCAAGTTCGAGAGTCAGCATTTTGGCGGCCCGGGTGCGGGTGAGCAGATAAAAGCCCGCCACGGTGCACAGGGCGACACCGACAATTTCACCAAGAATAATGAACAGCCCGTGGTCGGGATAGCTGTAGACGCCGAGCACGCCGCTGATAATCACCAGCAGCACGCCGAGACCGCCCAAGATGCCGCCGGGCAGAAAGAACTCGCTGATTACCAGCACCATCCCGGCGACCAGAAACAGGATTACCCACCAGATCATTGGTCCGTGTCTCCCTTGTAGCATTCCAGGAATGTGATCAATTGGGATATTTCCACGCGGATGCCCAGCAGCGCCTTGCTCTTGTCGCTGGGATCCTTGGGGTCGCTTTCTTCGATGGTGTCGAAGGTGTCGAGCAGGCTGGGTTTCTTGTCGTGGAGCCTCCGCGCCTGGTCCAGGAGCTTGTTATAGCGGCGCGCGAAAGGCACGCAGGTATAGTAGCCCGATCCCTGGGACGACACGATTTCCATTTCCTTCAGCAATTGGCGAAGCATTTGCACCAGTGTTTCCCGCGCATCCATGTGAGTTACGATTCCTCTTCCAGTTCGCGCACCACGTAACGGTTGCCTTCCACTTCTATGATTTCAACGGGGACGCCGGCCTCGATAAACTCGCCGCGCGTCATTATATCGTAGGTGATGCCTCCGAAACGTCCGCGGCCCGCCGGGCGCAGCATGGACGTCGACATGCCCCGCAGGCCCAGGGCCCGGCTTTCCGCCGCCGCCTGCACCGTGTAACCGGCTGCAGTTGTTTCCGAATGGGCCAGTATCAGGCCGCGCGCCAGCCGGGTCTGCGGGAACACTTTCCAGGTCAGCAGGATCAGCAGCATGAACATCAGGGAGAAAAGGATGATGGTGACGCCTGCGTCGCGTAGGCGCATGAAGTCCCATGTGTATTGAGGGATGGGTACGCGGGTCAGGGACAGGTAGATGCCGGTGGCCAGGCACAGAATGCCCGAAACGCCGGCGATGCCGAAACCGGGAATAAAAAAGATTTCCGCTACCAGCAGCACCAGGCCCGTGATGACGAGCAGCACGTCGAGCCAGTCGGCGATGCCGATGATCAGGCGGGAGCCGAAGAAGAGGGAAATGCACACCCCGCCGATAATGCCGGGCAGGCCGAAGCCGGGCGTCTTGATCTCGATATAAATACCGCCGATGCCGCACATCAGCAACAGTCCGGAAATCATCGGGCTCGTCAGGAATGCGAACAGGGCTTCCGCCCAGGTCATGGTGACATGTACTGTCCTGTAGCCGATGAAGCCAAGCGCCGACAACGTCTTTTCAGGAGTGTCCTCCGAAATCCGGGTCAACCCGATTTCACGGGCTTCACGGGTGGTCAGGGTAAGCAGTTTTCCGGCGGGCGAGATCAGGCGCGCGTTCGCGGGCAGTCCTTCTATGGCCGTCGGTGTGCTTGAGGCGGCGGGATCCGGGACTTCCCGGTCTTCCTCCGGGGCGGTCTGAGGCGTCTCCGGGCTTCCCGTAAGGCTGCGCACCGCCTCCTCTATCTGGCGCAGGGCCGGGTCCGTGTCCGGTTGCGCGTATTGGGCCCAGAGCTCCGCATCGGATGCCGCCGTTAACGATGCCTGCTGCGGCTCCACGGCGTACGTCTCCGAGACCTTGCCCTTTTCCACCTTGTACACGCGGTAGGCATCGTCGCCTTCCGGGGCGCCGTAAAGCTCTATCGACGCGTCCACCATGGCCTCGCCGATCAGGGGGTTGTGCCCCTTTTCCTCGCCGAGCGCCCGGTACTTCGCGCGCAGAAAGGACATGGATTTCTCATTCATTTCCTCGGTCATTTCCACGCCGGGCGCGATGGGCGTGGAGGCGCCGATATTGGCGCCCGGCGCCATCACAATGTGGTCGCACGCGTAGGAAATAAGCGCGCCTGCGGAAATCGCGCCGCGGCCGGTGATGAAAGCGATGCTGGGCACGGGGCTTTCCAAAATGGTATTTGCGATGTCGATCGCCGAATCCACCCGGCCGCCGTACGTGTCGACGATAAAAAGGATGGCCTTCGCGCCGGCCGCCTCTTGGGTCACCGCCCGTTCCACCAAAACGCTCATGCCATCCAGAATGTCGCCGTCAATCGGACAGATGACCACGAAATCGTCCGGTGGCGTTGTTCCACCTCCGTCCGGAGTCATGCCCGACCCTGCCAAAAGGATAAAAGCCATGACAGCGATAGCCGCCGGTTTTTTCCATTGGAAAGAATTCTTTTTTTCAGGATATTTTAAATGAGGTTTCATGAAAGACATTTTCGTATCTCAGCCTTATGGTTCCAGAAACGTACTACCATTGTACTAACAAACCATCCGGAATGGAAATTTGTTTATAGAGTGCCCGGGAGCAGGTTGGAGGACCAACACAAAAATGACTGGGAAAGCTTGCTTTTCCCCTCGACTTCCTGTCCACTGTGTCCACTGCGTCCATTATGTCCCCAAAGAAACGCACAAGGCAGGCGAACGTTTGTTGTTCTGAAGGTTGTTTTATAGTTCTCTCAGACTGCAGGAGGTGGGGAGGGATATCCTGCGGGAGTCGCCCCCTCTTCAGTGGCCAAAAAAAATCCCGCCACACAGGTGACGGGAAATATGAAGTCGAATTGCAGGGTATTAACGTTTCGAGAACTGGAACCGTTTGCGGGCGCCGGGGCGGCCGTATTTCTTGCGTTCCACTTCGCGGGCGTCGCGGGTGAGCAGTCCTTCCGCGCGCAGGGTGCCCCGGGCATTTTCATCGTTTTCGACCAGCGCGCGGGCTATGCCCATGCGCAGCGCGCCCGCCTGTCCGGCGAGGCCGCCGCCCATGCAAATCGCGCGGACGTCGTAACTCTGCCGCAGGCCTACGGTTTCGAGGGGCTGCACGGCCATTTGGACCAGGGTGTCCCGGGCCAGGTACTCTTCCACGGGGCGTCCGTTGACCACGAACAAGCCGGAACCGGGTTTAATACGCACCCGCGCGGAAGCGCGTTTACGCCGGCCCAAGGCCACAATTTCTTTTGTCTTTGCGTCTATCACTGTATCTGTTCTCCGGTGTGCAGGGTTTACTTGATTTCAAACGGTACGGGGTTTTGCGCTTCATGGGGATGGTTGCCGTCGGCATAAATCCGGAACTGACGGGCCAGTTTACGGCCGAGCCGGTTGCCCGGCAGCATGCCCTTGATGGCAAGTTCCAGGGCGCGGGTCGGATGCTTGCGCATCATGGTGCCCAGCCGGATTTCCTTGAGGCCGCCGGGGTAGCCCGAGTGCCGGTAGTAGGCCTTCTGTTCCATTTTTGTGCCCGTCACTTTTATTTTGGCGGCGTTGATGATGATGACCGGGTCACCGCAATCGAGGAAGGGCGTGTACTCTGGCTTGTATTTGCCGCGGAGCAGTTTGGCCGCTTCCGCGGCTACCCGGCCGAGCACCTGGCCTTCGGCATCGATAATGTGCCATTGTTTTTTAATAGCCCCTTCCGTGGGGACAAAGGTTTTCACAATGTTATCCTCCGCTGGGAGTCGTAATTGAACTTATGGGTGAACAAGAATACACATAAAGGTAACGGGGAATGTAATAATAACAAATGCCTGCCGGACGATGCAACTTGTTCGCGCGGTCCTTGTGATCCGGTCCGGGGAGAAGGCGAGACGCCGCGTTTTTACTGGTCCGATTCGCCGGGGGCGTGAATGTCCCGCAGGTCGGGGGGGCGCCCCGCCAAGGCCGCCCTGGCGCCGCTGCGCCGGTCGTGATAAAACACATGCTGGCAGCTTTGCCCGTGGATGCGTGTGTCCAGGTGGGGCACTTGACATGCCCTGATATAAAAGGGTGCGAACAGGGTGTCCACACGGTAGCGGACGGCGGAAGAAGACAGCCGGAAATGATACAGGATGCCGGGATTCTTTTTGGCGTGGGAGAGTTTGCACAGGTCGTAGCCTTCCCGCCAGTAACGCTTCCGTTCATCCTCAAACTGCGCCTCGCGCCAGATATATCCCGGGTGTTCCTGCATCGCGGTCATGACATGCTTGCTTTTTATCAACGCCTGGGCAAGGTGAATGTCCGCCGCCCGGCCGGACACATAGGTTTCATTAAATCCCCCTGCCTCGAGAAAAGACTCACGCCGCAAGCTGCAATGCTGGCTGGACCAGTAGAAGGGGTGGTCGGGCATGGCCGCGTCCATCAGCGCGAGTTCTTCCCGCATGAACCAGCGCGTTAAGGCACCCTTGGAGAGGGAGCGGCTTCGTTCAACCGTGCCCATTACGACGACGGGCCGGTCCTGAATCTCGTGGATTTCGGCATGGGCGGCAAGCAGTCTCGGGCCCGCAAACAAATCCTGGTCGAGGAACAGCACCACGCCTCCCGACGCGTTGGCGGCGCCCAGATTCTTGGCCCGCACTTCATTATGGGACGGCTCTGACAAATTTTTCACCGGCACGGGGGCCCCGGCAGTGCAGCGCTCAGCCATCTCAAAGGCTTCGCGCGGGGTGTTCCCGTAAAATACCAGGAGCACCTCGTAGCGCGCCGCGGGAAGGCTTTGCTTTTCCAGGCAGGAGAGCAGCATGGGAAGCGCGTCAACTTTGCCCTCGAGGGCGATGACAACGCTGATATTGAACTTGGTCATGGAAATTCCCGACAGGCATGATTTCCCGTCTTACGCTTCTATTTCTGCTTCGGGTAATCAGTTACCCCGAGTTGTTTACAGACGAGCATGATTTCAGTCTTATGGTATCATACTCTCTCTATAGAATGTCCGGCAACACGTTACGGAAGCGGCATCCTGGCTGTTAAGGGAAAACCATATGGGATACATGCTTGAAAGCGGGGAGGCCTTCGGGGCGGGGTTGCATCGAATATGTTTCGAAGAACTGGATAGTGTGTCCCGGGAATTGGCCCGGATAGAGGACCTGCAGCCCAATGCCATCCATGAGTGCCGGCGGCACCTAAAGAAAAGCAGGTCCCTCTTACAAATCGCGCGCTTTGCCCTGCCCGACAAAAAAGCGGCCCGTGTCGCGGCTTCCTGTCTCGGCCAGGCAGGCCGGTTATTCGCTTCCCGGCGGGACCGCGAAGCGGTCGGTGAATGTCTGGACCGTGCCTTACAGGCTGTGGAGGAACCGGGAGCGCGATTAGTGTGTGAGCGCATACGCGCTCATCTTGAATCTGCGCCGGGACGGGGAGACGCTGCGCCTGTGGACTTGGAAGAATCCATCCGGGAGGCATGGCACCTGCTGGACAGCGTCCGTGCGACCGTTCGGGACTGGTCCGCGTGGGAGGTGGGAGCCGTCCCGCTCTGCCACGGGATCAGGCGGAGTTATCGCGCCGCCCGAGATTCGATGAAGCGGGGGCGGGACAAAAAAGACCCGGAAATTCTCCATCAGTGGCGCAAACACGCCAAACACCTGCGTCATCATATGATGATTGTTTCGGCGGCCTGGCCCGCTTTTTTCGGGATGATGGAGGTCGAACTCCACGCGCTCACCGATATGCTGGGAGAAATACACGACCGTGCGCTGCTGATGCTCTATCTGGAGCGGCAGGGTTCTGAATTTCTTGCCCCTTGCGAACAGGAAACGGCGCTGGTGACGTTACAGGGTCTGACTGACCGGGAAGTATCCTTGGCGCTGCGCGCGGGGGAACGACTTTTCAGTGAAAAACCGGCGCCTTTTGGCCGCAGGATTTCCGGGTACATCGAATCGTGGGTAACCGGCGGCGCCGGGGATTTTAAGGCCTGACTCCAGTCAGCGCCACGTTTTTCTTCGGCGTGCGGAGGGGTGCGGTTTCCCGGACAGTTTGTTTTTAGCCCTGAAATAGTATATGCTCCGCAACCGTATGGCCCCATGCGCGGGCCGGGAGCCCAAGGCTTAAATGAATCACAATCCAAGGAGTGAGAATGGCATGGCTGCATTAACGGATATTGTCAAGGAGTTTTTTGAGGCGAACGACTGGGAATACGAACAGGATCCGGATAATGAAGGCGCTTTTCTGGCCGGCGTGGACACGGATAATGGGGAGTTCGATCTGATTGTCCTCGTGGAGAACGGGGCCAACCACCTGATGTGCATCTGTGTTTGTCCGGACGAAGTGCCTGAGGACAGGCGCGCCGAGGTGGCCGAATACCTGCTGCGGGTCAATGCCAACACCGTGATCGGCAGTTATGGCATGGATTACGATGACGGCACGTTGCGGGTGCGGTCGACCATTAATCTTGCGGATATGATACCCACCGTGAATATGGTCGGGGTCCTTCTGGAAGGCACCGTAACGACAGCCGATGTGTATTATCCGGGCCTGCTGGCGGTGATTGACGGGGAAGCAAGTGCGGAAGATGCCCTGGACCAGGTGTTTCAGGAACTGGACGACGAAGATACGTTCGAAGAGAATTGAGCTCCTGCCATTCCTTTGAAGCGGAAGGCGGATTTCTCTTTGCAGGGTTCCGGATTCGCAGAGCGGTATCCCGGGACAGGTGCCCGTGTCGTACAAAACCGGCAAAGTCTCGCTTCGAGAATGCGAACGCCTCTACCCCGGGGTATTGCCAGGGTGTTCTGTCTTGGCAAGTTCTTCGCACCGGCTACCGTCGCCCTTGCAGCACAGCATTTCGCCGTTGTTGCCCTGAATCGGACCCTTACACCCTTGTTTTCTGGGGCCCAGTCGCTTTTCCGCCAGCAGATGCATGCCGGTCCAAATCGCCAACACACCGCCCAGAAAGGCGAACGTAATCCCAAGCGTAAACAGCATGGATGCCATGTTCTGGTAATTCCTTTTCCCTTATAAAAACATGAGAACCGGCGGTAATGTTCCCCATTTCAGGCCTGCCAGGGGCGTTCCCGCCTGCTGTCGGACACTGCGGCGATGGCTATGTTCGCGTCGTCCGCCACCTGAAAATCAAACATGCCCACACAGATGAAGTCCGCGCCGTTTTCAAAGGCATACCTGAATCCCTGTTCAGGATGAATGGCCCCCGCGGCGAGCACTTTGAAGGCGATCCAGGGCTTGGTTACCTGTTTCATAAATGCGATGGTTTCCGCCGGATCGCTGCACCAGAAATTATCGTGGGGATTACGGATAACCTCGGTTGTCTGGTCTGGTTTCCGCGCTGACCAGTAGTCTTCCGAATGCAGGGTTTTGACATAAAAGTCCGGGTTTATCCCGGCACTTTCACAGGCGGTAATAACGCCAAGGGCGTGGGCGCCTACGCCTGCGGGGAGACCCGACTCCTTGATAAACGTTACGGTCTTGGCGATGAGTTCCAGTTGGCCGTCCGCGACCAGGCGGTCCCCCACAGCGCCCTGGATGTAGGCCAGGGAAGCGCCGTTATCCACTGCGGATTGCACGGTTGTTTTGTAATCGTCCGGCGTTGGATGCACCTCGGAAATCCACTGTATCTTGCCGCCCTTCTCATTCCAATAGCGATTGATGACACCGCCGGAAACCGGGTTGGTCAGTATGGTGTTGACGCCCTGCTGCTCGCACAGGTGCAGGGTTTCAAGTATCTTTTCTTCCGTGTTGTAGGATTTGAACAGCCGTGAGACGTAAATCAGATCCCGGCTGTGCGCCCAACCCCCGATGAGGTTGCCCCCGCAGATAAGACGGCTGACGGAAACATTTCCGATTTTTCCCCGCGGCATGGGGGTCAGCGCATCGTCCGGCAGGGAAGGGACCGGACCAGCCTGGGCAAGGTGGGAAACAAGGATCTGTTCCTCAAGGCCGAAGGCCGCCGTCGCCGCGGAGGCGGCGGTTACGGCGCCCTTCAGAAAATGGCGGCGGTCAACGCGAGCATCCATGCGCACTATCCCTTTCTTCCTTTGACCCGTCGATGGTCCGGTCGGCACGTGCCGCCAGGTCTTCATCCCGTCAGTTTTCATCCCTTTCCGGAAGGGACTTCCGGTTTTCCATCTTGCGCACACGCGTCCGGATATCTTCCAGCAACTGCCGGTTAATGCCGATAAGTTCCGCGATAAAGCCCATGACCACCAGGAAGGCGCCTGCGCCCAGAAACAATATGCTGTAGAGCAAAGATTGAATATGTCCGCCACCCTGCCCGATAAAGTAGAAGTACAGGAACCGTGCCGTCGGTATCAGGCCGATAAAGAAAATAACCAATCCGGGTATGGCGAAAAAACGGAAGGGCCGGTAGGTCATGAAAATACGGGTCGTGGTAAACAGGGACCTGCGGATATATTCGGGAATGCTGTGTATCAGGCGGGACGGCCGCAGGTCCTTGTTGGTACGGATGGGTACGGAAATAATCGGGATATTCTTGCGCCCGGCCTGGATAATGGTCTCCAGGGTGTAGGTGTAGTTGTCAAACACATTAAGGCGCAGGGCGGCTTCCCGGCTCATGGCGCGGAAACCGCTGGGGGCGTCGGCTATCTTGGTGCCGCTTGCCATGCGGACAACCGCCGACCCGACTTTCTGAAGTAGTTTTTTGAGGAGCGACCAGTGTTCGATACGGTCAATGGGGCGCGCTCCAATGACGATTTCCGCGCGTCCGCGAAGGATCGGATAGACCAACTTTACGATGTCATCCGCGTTGTACTGGTTGTCGGCGTCTGTGTTCACGATAATGTCCGCGTCGCGGGCGATGCAGGCCTCCAGGCCGGACATGAACGTTTTGGCCAGACCCCGGTTACGGCGGTTGCGGATGATATGGTGCGCCCCGTGTTCCCGGGCCACCGCCACCGTTTTGTCCGTGGAACCATCGTCAATTACGAGGTATTCAATGCAGTCGATACCTTCGATAGTGCGGGGCAGGGCGTCCAGGGTGATGCCCAGGGTTTCCTCTTCGTTGTAGCAGGGGATCTGGATGATTAACTTCATATACTCCTCGCGGCTGCCCGGCCGGGGCTGTGCATTCATTGTTTCCTATTGTACTGCAAACGAAAATTGGATGCACATTCAGGTCTTATAACGCCTCGGGTCAATATCATGTTTGCCGACGCGCAGGCCCATCAGGCGCTCACTGATCCCGAGCTGGCGGGCCGCCTTGGCCTTGTTGCCGCGCGCGTCCTTCAGCGCCTCCACGAGCATTTCCCGTTCCACACGCTCCAGGGTTTCTTCCAGCGTGCCCTTGATGATGGTGTTGGAGGCTTCTGAAGTCTGCAGGGTGGGGGGGAGATGATGTCCGTGAACCACATCATCATTCGTGAGCAGAACGGCCCGCTCAAGGCAATTTTCGAGTTCACGGACGTTGCCGGGCCAGTGATAACTCATCATCATGTCGATGGCGGGGGTGGAAATGCGGCGCACATACTTGTGGTTTTCACGGCTGTACTTCTCCACAAAAAAGTTGGCCAGTTCCAGGATGTCGGTGCGGCGGTCACGCAGCGGCGGCACCACCACCGGAAACACGTTCAGGCGGTAATAAAGATCCTGCCGGAACTTGCCTTCACCCATCAGCGTCTCCAGATCGCGGTTGGTGGCGGCGATGATTCGCACATTGACCTTGATGGTTTCGTTGCCGCCCACCCGCTCGAACTCCCGTTCCTGGAGGACGCGAAGGAGGCGTATCTGGACCGGCGGGGTGAGGTCGCCGATTTCATCGAGGAAGATGGTTCCCTGGTGCGCGAGTTCGAAACGGCCTTTGCGGCTGTTCAATGCCCCGGTAAACGCGCCTTTTTCATGGCCGAAAAGTTCGCTTTCTATGATGTTTTCCGGAAGGGCGGCACAATTGACGCGAACGAAGGGTTTGGAAGCGCGGTCGCTGTTGTAGTGGATGGATTGGGCCACCAGTTCCTTGCCTACGCCACTCTCACCGCGGATGAGCACGGTGGCGTCGCTCTTGGCCACCTGGGCGATAAGGTTGAAGACGGACTGTATCCCCTTGGAACGGCCTATCATGTTGGCAGGCTGGAATTTTCGCCTCAATTCCTCCTGAAGCCGGGAATTTTCTTCCAGGAGCCGGTCATATTCTTCCTGGGTACGCTGGCGCAGGCGGACGGCCCGGGCAATCATTGAGGCAATAATCGTCATCAGGCGCAGGTCTTCGCCCAGCGCCACCTCCTCTCCAAAGATACGGTCGGCGCTCAGCGCCCCGATCACGGAAGACTCCATCTTGATGGGCACGCAGATGTAGGATATGGTATCCCGGTCTATGTTTTCCCGGGCATGGGTGCGGTTCAGGAAAACGGGCTCTTCGGAAATGCTCGGTATGACGACCGGGCGTCCGGTTTGCACCACCTTGCCAATAACTCCCTCGCCCAGGCGGTAGCGGCCCCGCTGCAACTGCTCCGGGGAAAGCCCATGAGCCGCACAAATGACCACCTCGCTTAACTCGCGGTTGAGCAGGGAGATAGTGCCGCGCAACATGCCTGTGTGTTTGGAAATCGCTTTAAGTATGGGACCCAGTTCTTCGCGCAAATCGTAACTGCGGTCCAGCAACTCGCTGATTTCAAAAAGTAGGGAAAGCTCGCTGACTTCCCGGCGCACTTCGACGCTTTCAAGCAACATGGATGTCCTCGTGTCAGTCTTGGTTATTACAAAAAGTACCGATATGTTGGAATTATAGGGGAATGAACATTAAATAATCAATATGTAACATGAAAACAATACATTTTGTGCAACATAGACAGGGGTACTTACGGAATTGTCGTTTTTTTGGGGGGGAGTGAAACTGCGGCAGAATTATCGCTTCAAAGATAGCGATTCAACCCGGTTTCGTATTTCGGCAAGATCCGCATCGCTCAGCACGATATCCCCAGCCATCGCGTTCTCACTAACCTGGGCCTCGTTGCGTGTGCCGGCAAGAGCGGTGGTGACGCCTTCCTGCGCGGTCAGCCATGCCAGAAAAAGCTGGCCGAAGGTGGCATCGTACTTTTCGGCGACAGACCTTAGATCGTCCAGCATAGCGTTGATTGTGATGCGGTTTTCTCTCGAAAAGAGCGGTTTTTCGCGGCGCTGGTCGCCTTCGTTGAAGACGCGGTCCGGCGGCACCTTTCCCGTGAGCATTCCCTGCTCGAGCGGGCAGTAGGCAAGAATACCGACGTTGTTTTCGCGGCAGAAGGGTAGAATTTCCGCTTCGATGCCGCGGTCAAGTGCGCTGTAGCGGGGCTGGTCGCTTTCAATGCGCCCCCATTTGAGGCATTCGTCCAGTTGCTCGGCGGAGAAGTTGCTTACCCCGAAGGCCCGGATTTTGCCTTCTTTTTGCAGTTCCGTTAATATGCCCATGGTATCGGCGATGGGCGTGTCCGGATCAGGCCAGTGGCATTGATAAAGGTCAATGTAATCCACCCGGAGCCGTCTTAAACTTTGTTCACACTCCCAGCGGAGGGACTGCGGCTTCAAATTGCGATAAATGTCCCGGTTCTGGCCGTCATTATCCACGGTGCTGAAGTGGAAGGCACCATCTGTGCCGTCCCAGCGCAACCCGCATTTCGTCGCAATCAGAACTTCACCCCTGCGCCCCGCAACCGCTTTGCCCACAATGCGCTCGCTGTGGCCCATGCCATATACGGGCGCCGTGTCGATCAGGGTCATGCCATGGTCGATGGCCGCATGGATGGCGCGAATGGCGGCCTCGTCATCGGTGCCGCCCCACAACCAACCGCCGATGGCCCAGGCGCCGAACGAAACAGCGGGCACTTGAAGATCACTGTTGCCTAATTGTCTGTAGCGCATTTTTTAAAGCCTGTCATGGTTCAGGGCTTGGGCACTTTCAGTTCGGTGCCAAGCACAACAATATCCGGATTCTGGATTGAATTGATTTCCATCAACTCCTTCAGGGTTACGCCGTACTTGTTCGCTACCCTGGACAGGTTGTCACCGGACGCGATGACGTGCGTTGTGTATTCCGCTTCAGAAGGCGGCACGGCGGGAACGGCTTCCGAAATCGGAGCAGTTTCAGCGGCCGCCACGGGTTCCGGGGCGGTTTCAACTGTTGACGCCGGTTCGATGGTGATTGATTGCTCCACGGGTACGACCGTAACGGACATTTCCGGTGCGGCGGGTGTTGCGTCCGGCAGTTCTTCTTCAGGTTCAGGGATTTCTGGGGGAGGCGTGACTTCTTTTGCGTTGTCCTCCTCCGCGTCATTTTGGGCGGAAGACCGCATGGAGAAGTTCTTGGTAACCGTTGGCGGCTCAGTCGACGGGACGTTCGGAGGTGTTTCCTCATCGGTGTCGGGCACAAGCGGTGTGGTCGGCAATTCTGGGGCCGGCGGCAGCGGGGCTTCCGGTGCGGGCGGTATTTGCTCGGGCACATAGGTTTCCCGCGTCGTTTCCTCCTGTGCCGTTTCTGTAACTCCGGGAACGAGCGGCATCACTTCCGGCACGCTTGTCTCTCCGGTTTTTTCTTCCGGCGCCGTCGCCGGCGCCTCGAAAGCTGAGGGCTCCGGTGATGGAGGCGTATCATCCACAGCCTCAACCTCCGGTTGCGCTTCCTTCGGTTCCGGGACGGGCGTTTCAACAGCCGGCGGTGTTTCTTCTTCCACCGTGGTGTAGATCTTAAGTTTACTGCCAAACTTGATATCACCGTCAGTCATACCGTTCCAGGACATGATGTCCTTGACGGAAACATTATATTTTTTCGCGATTCCGGTCAGGGTTTCACCCTGTTTGATGCGATGTTCCACCTTGCTCGCTCCTTCGGGTGGAGTGGCAACCGGGGGCGCGGCGGGTTTGGTGGGTTCTTCTGGCTTGGGCGCTGCCACTTCTTCGGCCGCTTCCGGCGCTGTTTCAGGCGTGGATTCCGGCTTCGTTTCCGATACACTTTCTCCTTCCGGGGTACTTATCGGTTCGGGTTCCGTTTCGCCTTCGATTTCGCCTTCAACGGCCTCGGACACTGTCTCGCCCTCGGCTTCGCCTTCGATACTGCTTTCTCCTTCGGCGGGTAGTTCAGCCTCGCCTTCCACTGCGGCGGTAGCCGGGGGCGTCTGTGCACGACCCTCGCTCGCCCGGGCCAATTTACTGCGCCACAGGTCAAGCCGCTGGCGCGATGCGAGCAGGTTTTCCTTGTCCAGGGTCCCATTGTCCAAGGCCTGTTTTAAAGCCTCCGTGATTCGCGCCATTTCTTCGGCGCTGACGGCGGAGATCAGCACAGCATCGCATCCGGCGGCCAGCGCCGCGACAACGTCTTCTTCCACAGGCTTGCCGGACCAGGGGAAGACGGTATGTATGTCCTCCGCCAGCAGTACGCCCGAATAACCCCACTTGTTGCGGAACACTTCACGCACCAGCACTGGCGATAACGTCGCGGGCCGTCCCGGCACCTGCACATCCAGGGCGGGGACGCCGGCGCTGCTGATGAGAATGCCGGAAATATCATAGGCCGCGGCTTCAAGGAAGGGCATCATGGTGGATGCCAGCTTTTCCACATTCGTTTCCGCGATCAGCGGCACATCCTCTTCCTGCAGGATGGCCGAACCGATACCGGGGTAGTGTCTGGCTACCGCGAGTACGCCCCCTTCCTGCAGTCCTTCCGCGTAGGCGATACCCGCCTGGGACACCGTTTCGGGGGTGTCCCCCAGGAAACGCGGCCGTTCCGAGACGTCGCGCTGTTCGGCGTCAAAAATGTCAAGCACGGGGGCGAGTAATACCCCTACGCCCAGGTCGAGCGATTGCGCCGCCACGGTTTTGCCCGCTTCCCGTATGGCGTCCAGTGTTTCCAGTTTGGCAAGATCTTCGTAGGAGAGCGCGTCGGGCAGACGCAGGGGATTCAGAGCCTCTCCGCCTTCCTGAGCCGCGACAATCAGCGGCTGCATGTCGAGTTCCGGCCCCATGGCGGCGAGCACGTTGATTTGCCGGACCAGCTCCTGGATTTGGGCGGCGTCCACGGTGTTGGATTCACGCAGCCATATGCCGCCGGGCTTGTATTGATTTAATACCTCGGCCGTATCTCCATCCAGACTGGTTCCAGGAATGCCGATGATGAGATGGCGGGCGGGCCAGGCGGATTCCGGATCCACCGGGGAGGCGGTTATCTCCACGCCCGGAGCCTTTTGTTCCGCGGAGGATTCGGATGCGGTCTGCTCCGCCGGGGTTTCGGCAGGCGTTGCCGCCGCCTCCTTGCCGGGCTTCTCCTGACGCATTTCAAGCAGGGCGTAACAGAGGAAAAACCCTACGGCAAAGCCCAGGAGAAATGTGACCAGGAGAGAGGCGGAAGGTCCCCCATACAGGGCCTTCCTTTTCACCTCGTTTGAGCGTATCGGGAGGGAATCATTTTCACCGCCATACCAAGATTGTTTGCTCATTGTAGTTTCCTATTCTTTGGGGCAACCGGCTCGGCGCCCGTTGCATGCATAGTTAACGAATTTTTCCCGTCGAAAGCAGCCTTGTGATATCCATCTGTTATTGTATACGAATGCGGCCCCAATGTGCATCTTGAGGAATATTCACTGTCCCGTGATTTCCAGAATTTTCTCTTGGTAAAGGTTGCGAAGAATTTCATTGCCTTCCGGATTCAGGTGGCAATGGTCATTGAAGAGGGTTTCTCCGGGCACCCCGTGGGGTTCCGCGGCGATGACGGCGGATTCCACGTCCGCAAGGGGCGTTGCGTAGTCCCGCGCCAGTGCGCGAAGGATTTCATTTTCCAGGTCCGAGGACTGGTGGCGGGGAGAAGCTTCGCGCAGAATCTGCCTGCCCCGCTTCAGCCCTTCTTCGTACAGGCCCTGCCGGAAAAGCGCCGTTACCTCTTCATACAGCGTCCCGTCCTTGCCGGGCAGGTTGGGACGGAACAGGTTTGAAGGCACGGTGCCGAGTATCACGGGAATGTTGTGGTCCCGGCAAAGTTGGAGGATGGTTTCCAGGTTCGTTTTGTAAGTTTGCATGCGTTCCCGGATTTCTTCCGGGGTAAACTCGTGCAGCCACATCCGTGAAGCGTCCGGGATGGAAACGGCCAGGTCGCGGTCGGCCCGGGCACTTTCCAGGGTTTCAATGCGTCGGCGTGCCCGCATGTCCCGGACAAAGCGGTACAGGGCGGAATAATTCAAAACGTGCTGGGCCGGCGTATTGGATAGCCCGGCCAGGTGCATTTGCTCCAGTTCCTCGAATTCATTGTGGCCCGTGTAGAGCATTACAATGTCGGGATTGTAACGAACGATTTCCGAAGCGACGAGCACCAGGCGGTGCGTGCCGTAGGACAGTCCTCCGCAATTGATGATTTCCACTTGCCTGTATCGGTCGGAAAGCAATTCCTGAAGCGCTTGTTTCATCTGGCCGAATTCATAGTCCAGGTAGTTGACGGAAGAGCCGCCCAAAGCGAATACGCGCAGCGTCCCCGGCGGTTTCGCCAGCAGGAAACGCTGGTGCTGAAAGGAAGCCCGTTTTTCGGGGCTGGTTTCCATGAACCCGTTATCCGCGGGCACAAAGAGGAGACTGGCAGGATCAAAGCCCTGACCCACATCCACGGGCAAGGGTGGGACGTGTCGTTCACGTATGCGCGCAGCGGACTCCGCAAGGCCGAAAAACAGGAGGACGGGGAGCAGCATATATGCCGCCTGCCGGCAGCGGGAGGGTGTGGCAGCGGGCTTCGTACCAGTGGCCGGACTGTCTGTTCGCTCGGTTTCCATCAGGGCTTCCCGGGTGTTTCCATGCCGGATGCGGTCAGGTTGAGGGCAGGTGCCGGAAGGCCTTCCTGCCGATATCGGTGCGGTAGTGGGCCCCGTCGAAATGAATGCGTTCGACGGCGGCATAGGCTTTTTCGATGGTTTCCGTAAGGGTGGGCGCCGTGGCGGTCACATTCAGAACCCGCCCGCCCGAGGTCAGGAGATCGTCTCCCTGCTGCTTGACACCGGCCATGAAGACCGTAACCCCGTCGAGCGTTTCGGCGTTCGCGATACCCGTGATTACTTTTCCCTTCTCGTAAGCGCCGGGATAGCCGCCGCTGGCCATGACGACGGAAACGCACGGCCAGTCGCTGTAGGCCACCTCGTGGGAGGCCAATGTCCCGTTGCAACAGGCCACCAGAATGGGAACGATATCCGTGGTCATGCGCGGCATGATCGCCTGGGTTTCCGGGTCGCCGAAACGCACGTTGAACTCGATGACCTTCGGGCCGTCTTCGGTGATCATAAGACCGGCGTATAATATCCCTTTGTAGGGCATACCGTCGGCCGCCATGCCGTTCACGCAGGGTGCAAGCACTTCTGCGCAGATGCGTTCCATCAGGGCGTCGGACACCACCGGCGCGGGGGAATAGGCGCCCATGCCGCCCGTGTTGGGGCCTTTGTCGTCGTCAAACGGGGGCTTATGGTCCTGGCTCGTGGCGAGGGGTTTGAACGTTTTCCCGTCGCAGAAGGCCAGGATGGAGGCTTCCTCCCCCTCCAGGCATTCTTCGATAACCACCCGCGCGCCCGCTTCGCCAAAGGCATCGTCCAGCATTGCGGCGCGTACCGCCGCCTCGGCTTCGGCCATGGTGCGTGCCACGGTCACCCCTTTGCCCGCCGCCAGGCCGTCCGCCTTGATGACGATGGGAACGCCGGTCGTTTCCAGGTAGGCCAGCGCCAGGTGCGCATCGTCGAAAACGGCGCAAGCGGCAGTGGGAATGTGGTGCCGTTCCATAAAATCTTTGGCGAAAGATTTGCTCGCTTCCAACTGTGCCGCGGCCGCGGATGGACCGAACACGGTGATGCCCCGTTTTCCGAGCTCGTCCACAATACCTTTTGCGAGCGGGTCTTCAGGCCCCACGACGACCAGGTCTATATGTTCGATTTCCGTGTAGGTGGCCAGCAGGTCGAAATCGTCGGTTGCGACATTGACGCAGACACCCTTTTCAAGAAGGTCTATGCCCGGATTGCCTGGTGCGCCGTAGACCTTCTTCACCAGGGGGCTTTGGGCAATCTTCCACGCCAGGGCGTGTTCCCTGCCGCCGCTGCCGATAACCAGCACGTTCATCTGAGTTACTCCTTATTGACTGAAAATGCGTTTCTCGCAGCCATTACATGGGGGACGGCTCGTGGGTGCGCAAAAAGTCGCCGATGGCGGCGTCATACGCCGCCGCGCACTCAAAAGCCTCGCACGCCAGTTGAAACCGTGTGTTATAGGTGGTTTCACCTTCATGGGCGCGCAGCTCGTGCATGATGCGAGGATAGCGTCCCGGACTTACCGCCACCGTGACATATTTGAAATTTTTGGCCGCCGATCGCATCATGGCGGCGCCGCCGATATCGATTTGTTCCACCACCTCGTCTATGGTGACCCCGGGGTGTTCCATGGCCTCTTCGACCGGCTGAAGGTTGACAACAGCGAGATCGATCCAGCCCCACTGGTGTTCCTGGATCTGCTCCCCGTGAACCTTGCTGTCCCGAAGGCCCAGCAGGCCCGCGTGCACCTTGGGATGAAGCGACTTCACCCGGCCGTCCATCATTTCCGGCATGCCTGTGTAGTCCGATATGCTGAGCGCGGGAATTCCCGCCTCGCGCAGCAGGGACAGGGTGCCCGAGGTGCTTATAATCTCAACGTTGAAATCGTGGAGCAACTGTGCGAGTTCCACAATGCCCGTCTTATCGTGACAACTCAATAGGGCCCGCTGAATCTTTGACATGAATGAGAACTCCTCCCAGGTCCGGAGGGGAACCTTACATTATGTGCGGCTGCGCCGGTTCCCGTTCCGTAACGCCTTGTTTCCAGCCCGAATGACGGCCGTTTGACAACCGTTCCGGTTAAACGTTCCAGGCGGTATTTATTTCCTGTAAACGTAAACATGCTTATGCTACGACTGCCCGCTATCGGGGGGCGGACAGTATACGAAAAACTCAGACAAATATCGAGTTTATCCGCGGAGTGAATCTTATCGGGGGACACGTCAGGCTGCCCGGCCCGCCAGTAGAAGGGCCCCGACGATCACCACGTCTTCTTCCAGGGCGCAGGGCACCAGGTCGACGGAGCCTCGGTAGGGCCCGAAACTGTGTTCCTGAAGGGATTCCCGAAGTGGGTCCAGCAGAAGGGCGCCCATCAGGGACACGCCGCCCCCAAGGGCGATGCGCCGGGGATGAAACAGGGTTACCGCGTTGCCCAGGGCGATGCCCAGGGTACGGGCGATGGCAGCAATTTCCCGCAGCGCCATGTCGTCTCCCTGCCTCGCGGCCTCCGCCAGCATCGCGCAGGTGAGCGTCGAAGGGTCGTTGCCGCAGGCCCGGGCCAGGGGCGATCCGGGTTCCAGAGAGTCCAAGCGGCGCAGGCGCCGCTCAATGGCCCACCCTGAACAGAGGTTCTCCAGTTTGTCCACCGCGCCGGGGGCCGGGGACGTCCAGTCCGGCACCCAGGTATGCCCGATTTCGCAGGCGCCAAGGCCTTGGCCATCGTACAACTGTCCATCGATGATCAGCGCGCCGCCGATGCCGCTGCCGATATTCATATACATGAATTGGTGGGCGCCTTTACCCGAGCCCAACACATATTCGGCCCATCCGGCGGCGTTCGCATCGTTGGCTACGACCACGGGCACTTTGAAGCGTTCTTCGAACCAGTGCTTGATGGGCAGGTTTTCCCAGCCTTCAATCTGGTGGGAAACCAAGGCGCGCCCTGTTTCCGATTCCACGGGGCCGCCAAAGCCAATGCCCAGGGCCTCGACACCGCCCCGGTCGAAAAACTGCTGCGCCTGGGCGGCGGTCCACTCCAGGATGCCCTGGGCGCCCTTGTCCCGGTTTACACTGGCGCGGTGTCGTTCCAGAATCCGGCCCTCGGCGGTTCCCAGCGCCGCCTGAAGCTTGGTGCCGCCGATTTCAAGGCTTACAATTCTGGTAGAGGGATCGGTCATGTCAAGACCTCCCAATCGGGCAGGGGCGCATACAGGATTTCCGGGATGCCGTTTCGGCTGGAGTTGAATACCAGGCCCCGGCTGTCCGGTGTGAAGGATCCGTGGGGATGGGTGTTGTGGTCGCCGCTGGTATGGCCCTGCGTGAGCAGCTTGCGTTCTTTTGCCTTCACGTTGATGAGCCAGAGGTTGCGGTCGAAATCATCACCCAGCGCCCAGTTACCGTCCGGGCTGCCGTGGGTGTGCCAGGCGGGATACTGGGTCAGGAGTTCCATCTTGCCCTCGGGGCCGGAGTGGATGTCCGCCGTCGCCACGCCGTGGGGTAGGCCCTTGTGCTCATCGTCATAGGGCCAGATGGTGAAAATAATCCGTTCGGGGTCCCACCATACCTCATGGGTGACCCACTCCCCGTAGGTCTCCTTGTAGAGGGGCGCGGGTTCAGGGTGATCGGTGTGGAGATGCCAGATGCGCTGGTCGGCATCGCCGCCGGTCTCCTGACAGAACATGAGTGAGCCGGGGGTGAAAGGGTTGGCTTGGAAATGACCGACGCGGAAATCCGTTTCCGCGAGGGTGCGCGCCTCGCCGCTTTTGAGGTCGATGGCAAAAACGCCCCAGACCTTGTCCTCACGGATAACGCCCCCGAAATAAAAGGCGGACAGGTCCGCGTCCACGGTTACTGTGCCGTCGATGCGCAGGCAGGCGTCGGGGATTCTTCCCAGCGGCTTCGGCGTCCCTTCGCCGTGGAAGGCCTTGACAAGATCCAGCACATGCAGGGTCTTGTCGGCGACATAGTACAAGTCATTGTTCTTCCAGGTCATGGTCCCGGTTTCGTAAGATTCCGTGGGAACGGGCCGCATCTCGCCGCTTTTCAGTTCCACCATCCACAGGCGGTTTCCCGATGCGTCACGGTTGGAATGGAACACCAGGTGTTCCTGGTTCCGCGTCCACATGGGATGGGTCTGGTAGACGATCGCGCTGGCATGACCGCCCGGGGTGAGGCTGTATAGCCGGATACCGGTCTTGTCGTCCACGTACGAAGGGAAGACCCCTTCAGGGGGCCAGGGGGGTGTTTCGCCTTGCGGTTTCGATGGTGAAGGCGCGGCATGGGCTGTCGTCTTTTGGACGGCCATGCCTGCGGCGGCGATACCTGTTTCCAGGAAGGACCTGCGGCTCATGCGGCGCGTGGAAAGTATGCTCATTACGCTTTCTCCCGGAATGCTTCACTACATTCTATAAGATTATCATGACCGCCCCGCTCAATGCATCCGGCATGCGCCGCGCTTTGTTGTCGTCTGCGGCGGGATTGCACTATAATCATTCAGATGGGTAAAGGGCTGTACCCAAAAAGGAGTATTCAAATGGCCGCGAACGTTCAAGGTCCTATGTCCGGCGTTTCTCTCGGTGTGTTTGACATGCATATGCATCCGACCTTGAAGTCGTTCATGCTGGGGAAAAAGTTTCTGAAACCGCACCATCCCCCTGCGGGTTTCTTTCCCCTGACCATGCGGACGGATCTGGACGCGCTGCTGGCAGGCGGCGTCAAAGCCTTCTTCTCCACCGTATACATGGTGGAGCGCGATTTCCTTGAGGATATCTGGCCGCTTCGCTATGTGCGGTGGCTGCTGCCGCGCTTGAATCATATCCTGCGTACGCCGCCGGACGCGCTGGTGCTGGAATGTCTGGACCACCAGGAGGCCGTGTTTGAAAAGGCCAACGTCAGGCGGGGACCGGTGATTGAAACAGCCCTTTCCTATTCGGAGATGAAGCGCATCATGGCCGAGGGCAAGATTGCCGTGCTCCGTTCTGTCGAAGGCGCCCATCATCTTAACGGACGCGTGGAAAATGTCGATTTGTTCTTTGAACACGGTGTGTGTCATATGATCGTGCCCCATCTGTACCCGAACGAGGCCTGCGAGAATGTGGACGCCTTCCCCGACCTGACCGCCTTGCGGAAAATCGGCTGTTTCCATAAAAGATTCAATATGGACACGGGGCTGACGGACTTCGGCTGCGAGGTGGTGGACCGAATGCTGGAAGTGGGCATGCTGGTGGATATGTGCCACGCCACGCCGCGCTGCCGTACCGAAATCCTGGAGCGCGCCCGGAACCATCCCGTCAAGCGGCCCATTGTCATGTCCCACGTGGGTGTTCATGAACTGGCGCCCTACCCGATGAACCCCGACCCTAAGGAAATACATGATATCGCGGAAACCGGCGGCGTCATCGGCATTATTGCCATGGGCCATTGGCTGAAGAAGCCGGAACCGCGCGACGGCCTGGAAGCCGTCCTGCAGACGGTGGATCATCTCATCGAATACGGCGGGGATGAGGTGGTCGCTTTTGGTTCTGACTTTGACGGGTTTACCGGGCCGCCACGGGATTTCAAGTCTCCCCGCGACTATGCCACCCTGCGCACCCTGTTGCGCGTACGCTACGGTGAAGAACGGGCCGCGAAATTCCTCAGCGGCAACGTGGAACGGGCCCTGCAACTGGGATGGGGAAAACAATAGGAAAAAGAACGAAAGCCCTTCGTTAACCTAAAAAGCTGGATGGCCGCAAAGTAACTGTCCATCCAGTCCATAGTGTCCATACAGCCTATCCAATGTGATATAGGCCCGAACCTTTATACCTCTGGATTCGGACAAGAAATCATTTAAAATCTGGCTGGAGATATTTTCAGACAGCCTGAACCAGGGATTGTTTCGGAGCCGCCCCGAGCGGGGCGATGGCGGACAGGGGCACGGTCACAAAGGCGAAGGGGTCGCCAAAGGAGCGGGGCAGTTCCAGCAGGGCTTCAATCTCGTCTTTTTCCGTGTGTTCCATAAAATTGACCACCGTGGCGGTATCCCCGGCGCGCAGCCCCTCTTCAGGAAAATCTTGTGTGAGAACGACATTCTTGAACAGTTCCGGTTTCATTGAGGTCACCTTTAAAATATTTGGAATGAAGACTATCAAAAAGGAAATCAAACGCTGTTTTCATTCTACCAGATGAAGTATACCATATTCACCATAAATTCTGTTTTCCATTTAATATGGAGGGCTGTCTTTTCCTAAAAACCCGTATCGTGTATTGCTAATCGTATAATAAATATATCGCACCGTTGTTTCTGCTGTAGAATGAGCATAAATTACAGTACAATAGGGAGAAGGCATCAAATCCCGAAAATGAGCCTCCCACTTCTCCCCTCAAGACTTCAAGAAGGCGATCCGTTTTCTTTATCCCCATTATCCTGTTCATCAATGTTAAAATGACGGACCCGGGCACTCAGTCTAAACGCTGCTGTATTGTTTCTACCGCGCGGTGGGCAGAGACGACGCAATCGTTGAGCCCGATGCCGCGGTAGGCGTTGCCTATGAAGCAGAGTCCGGGACAGGCCTTTTCTGCTGTTTCAATCGCCTTGAGGCGGTTTTCGTGGCCGAGGGTATATTGCGGGATACCCCGGGGATGCCGGTATAGACGGGCCAGTTCCGGTTCTCCCGTGATGCCCAGCAGGGGACCGAGTTCCGCACGGACGAGTCCGATGGTTGCTTCATCGGACAAATGGTTCGCGTCCGGGTCGGGCGCGCCGCCAAACATAACGCGCAATAGCACGGAGCCGTCGGGCGCCTCGAAGGGGAAGAGGGTGGAGGTCCAGATGCAGCCAAGGAGCCTCAGGTTCTGGCCGCGTGGCACGAGGAAGCCGAAACCGTCCAAGTCATGGCCGATGGCGCTTCGGGGATAGCCGAGGCAGGCCACGGTCAGTCCCGCATAGGGGATGTCGGCCAAGGCGCGGGCGGCTTCCGGATGTAGTTCGCGGACCATGCCCGCCGCGGCATGGGCGGGCGTTGCCATCACCACAGCCCGGGCACTCAGGGTCTCCCCCTCTCCGACAGTGACCTCGTAGCCATCCCGTATGGCGGCGATGCGCGTAACGGGTGCGTTAAAACGAATCCGGTCGCCCAACGCGGCCGCCGCCCGCGCGGGCAGGGCGCCGATGCCGCCCTTGAAGGTGGTCAACGTACCGGGCGGGCCTGCGGGACTGGCCGCGCGTTCTTTGCGGATGGCCATCAGCGCCTTGAACAGACCGCCATAATCCCGCTCCATTTTTACCATGCGCGGGAAGCAATGGGCCATGCTCAACTGCCGGGCGTCGCCCCCGTAAATGCCGAGCACCATGGCGCCGACCATGATTTGCGCCGCCTCTTTGCCGATGCGCCGTGCGGCGAATTCAAAAATACTTTCTTCCCCTTCGTCCCGCTTCTGCGGGATAAGCGGCTCACAACAGAGCCGCAGGCGTCCGGGTAGAGACAAGAGTGGGGAGAGGAAGAAGCCGGGGGGCATTTTGACTTGGTGCAGGCATCCGTTGCGATAGACAAAACGTTTGGCGGCTACGGTGTTCGCCTTGAGTGTGTCCTGTTCAAGTCCCAGGTCTTTAACCCAGGCGAGGGTTAGGGGTTCCCGGTCCAGGAAACCGTTCGAGCCCCAGTCCAGCACATAGCCTGCTGACCTGTCGCTGCCCGTGGTTCCCCCGGGGCCGGGCGCCGCTTCCAGGGTCAGCACCGCGTCCGCGCCAAGCGTTTCTTTTAAGTAGTACGAGGCGCATAATCCCGATACGCCCGCGCCGATTACAATTACTTTTGTATCCATGAAGTAGGTCCAATTCCGTTACGGTTTGTCCGCCGACAACAGATGTTTTCAAGCGGACGCCCCGGTCAATTATGGTTGATAGTGGTTTTCATGGTATAGTATTTACCCCATAAACAGCAACCTCTCAAGGAGATTCATCATGTTTCACTTAATGCGCACGACAGTAGTATTAGCAGCGCTGATCGTAGCCGTATCCGCCGGTGCGCAGGATGTCACCGCCGCGCCGGATGTGCAAACACCCGCATCGGACGTGCAGGCATCTTTTACCGTGGATGAAATTCTCGGCGCTTTAAAGGCGGCTGTGCGCGAGACCTTTACGGGCACCCTGAGTTCCGTAACCGCCGGCGACCTGATTACCGTCAATCATGGCGGCGCGTCAACCCAGATGCGTTTATACGGCATCGACTGTCCGGAGAACGGGCAGGCCTATGCCGCAGAGTCCAAGGACCAGATGACCAAGAGTGTCCTGGATACGTCCGTCTCGGTGCATGTCCTGACGGTTGATTCTCTTGAAATTCCGGTGGCCCTGGTTTTCGACGGCACCGGAAATAGCCTTAGCCATGTGCTGGTCCGGGACGGGCTTGCCTGGTGGGATGAACGGAACGCGGCCAAAGACGCCATGCTCAGAAAACTGAACGCGGAGGCTGTGGTTGCCGGCCTGGGCATTTTTTCCGACCCGGCCGCCCTGGCGCCTTGGGACTACCGGAGCAGCCATGAACTGCCCGATTTTACCTATGCCTTGGATAAAGCGGAGCCTGTTCCTGAACTGGCGGCGGCCGCGGAAGCGCCCAAGGAGGCTCCTCGAACTATTAGTGCCAAGGGTACGATGACCGAGGATCGGCCCCGGGCCGCTGTGGCCGCTCCGCCTGCCGGGCAGAAGCCGGTCGGCGGCCTGCCCCTTTCCGTTCCCGGTCTTCCCGATGATGCGCTCAAGGATGTCGATCTCGGCGGCCTGATGATGAAGCATCAGCCCCGTATCGCCACCGACGCCTCCGGACGTCCCCTTGGCCTGACCGCCAACAACGTGGGAAGCATTCCCTACGCCTCGCAGTACGGCTTTCAGGAAGGCGACATTATTTCCCGCGTGAACGGCATCGCCATTGAGAGTGAGGCCCAGATTTTCAGCCTGATACCACAGTTCCAGAATGTCAAGAACTTCCAGGTTGAAGTCCTTCGCAACGGGCAGATGGTGAATATCCCCATCAATATCAAATAACCCGGGCAGACATTGCATTTTTCCGGTCAACGGGAATCAATGACGCGCCTTTCAAAGGCCGTTTACACACGGCCCAATACCCAATAATATTAGGAGTATTTTTATATGAACCAGTCTATCGATGTTTTACCTGACCATAAAAAGACGCAGCTGTATCGCCTGCGCCATTCCCTTTCCCACATTCTTGCCACAGCGGTGCGCCAAATGCGTCCCGAGGTCAAACTGGCCTTCGGGCCGCCCGTGGAAAACGGGTTCTACTATGATTTTGACTTCGGTGATTCCCCGCTCGGCGAATCCGATCTTGAGGAAGTGGAACGCCGCATGAGCGCCGTCATCAAGGAGCGGCGGCCTTTTGTCCGCGAGGAGAAATCCTTTGATGAGGCGCTACGTTTCCTGGAGGAAAGCGGTGAAGTCTACAAGGTGGAATACGCCCGTGAACTCATCGATACGGGCGTTGCCAATGGCGACACCCTTTCGTTCTATTCTAGCGGTGATTTCACGGATATGTGCGAAGGCCCCCACCTGGACCATACCGGCGAAGTGCCTAAAAAGTGTTTCAAACTGGACCGCATCTCCGGCAGTTACTGGCGGGGCGATGAAAAGCGGCCCATGCTGACGCGCATTTACGGTCTGGCTTTTGAATCCGCACAGGAGCTTTCCGAATACCTCGCCATGCGCAAACTGGCCATGGAACGGGACCACCGGAAACTGGGCGAGGAACTGGACCTCTTCGTTCAGGACAATGAGGTGGGCGTGGGCCTGCCGTTGTGGATGCCCAAGGGTACCGTCATCCGGGACGAACTTGAAAAATGGGCCCGGGAAACGGAGTTTCTCGGCGGGTACCAGCGGGTGTCCACGCCCTCCGTCACGCGCAAGGAACTCTACCTGCGTTCCGGCCACGTGCCCTATTACGAGGACAGCATGTATCCGCCCATGCCAGTGGATGAAAACGACCACTATTACCTGCGGCCCATGTGCTGTCCCCATCACCACAAGATTTACGCGTCACGCCTGCGCAGTTACCGGGAGCTTCCTTTGCGCCTGTGCGAATACGGCAACGTGTTCCGCTATGAGAAGCACGGATCCCTCTCCGGGCTGCTGCGCGTGCGCGCCATGTGCATGAACGACGCCCACATCTATTGTACGCCCGAACAGGTCGAGGCTGAATTTAAAGCCGTCATCGCCATGTACCAAATGTATTATGGTCACCTGCGCATGGGCAATTTCCGCGTGCGTCTTTCGCTCCATGACAAGTCCAGCGACAAGTTCGTGGACCGCTATGAAGACTGGGAACACAGCGAAGACATCGTGCGCCGGGTGCTGGACAATCTCGGCATCGGGTATGAAGAAGAGGCGGGCGAGGCGGCCTTCTACGGGCCGAAGGTGGACATACAGGTCAAGAACCTGATGGGCCGTGAGGAGACAGTGTCCACCTGCCAGCTGGACTTCGTCATGCCCGAGCGTTTTGACCTGAACTACGTGGACGCCAACGGCGAGCGGAAACGGCCTTACATCCTGCATCGCGCCCCGTTAAGCACCCACGAGCGCATGATTTCGTTTCTCATCGAGTTTTACGGCGGCGCGTTTCCGACCTGGATGGCGCCGGTCCAGGTGCGGCTGGTTCCGGTGAACGCCGAATTGGCGGAGTACGCCCAGGGCCTTGAAGCGAAACTGCGAGGTGCCTTTTTCCGCGCTGAAACCGATCTCAGCGACGAAAGTTTCAACAAGAAGATCCGCAACGCCGTCACGCAAAAGACGCCCAATATCTGGATCCTCGGAAAGCAGGAGATGGAGCAGGGCACAGTCACCTGGCGGCGCTATGCCACGAAGGACCAGAAATGCGTTCCCGTCGAAGATGCGCTGGTCATGCTTGAGACCATGCGCCGTGACCGCGCGATGGACAATTTCGCGGACGTGAATATCTGGTAAGAAATCGTTGCGGATATTGTCCGCAGCTTAATTGAACGGGATTCTAAAATCGGGCCTGCAACCATAACGTTGCAGGCCCGATGCATTTATAATTGCGTCATTTTAAACGTAGGCAGGGCGAAGCGAAACTGTACGGTATGCCGCTGAATTATAAAAAGGACTAAAAAGAAATCTAAATGCTTAGGTCCTGTATCTGGCGGAGCGTAACCCGCCTTCATGCTGCGCGTGCGGAAACTCAAAGGCGGGTTTCGCTCTGATGATTGTGCATTTGCAGTCTGTACTGTAGTGTCGCAACCTGTTTGTAATTAAAAACCATGAAACAGGGTGTCGCTCCACCCGGCCAAATTGTTTCTTGCCATCAATAACCCCGGTTTGCCGGGGTGAGTAAAAGTCAATACCCGGCCTTCGGAAATACCTCGTTCCGCATGTGTTTGACGGCTTTTCCCACCTCTTCCAGCATCTGGTCATGGCTGCGTATGTTGTATTCAAAATGGAGTGAAACAGGTCCGGCGAATTCCGCCTCTTCGCGGAAGATGCGCAGGAAATCAGCCGTATTCACGATGCCTTCCCCCAGGGGCACCCACTCAGGCTTGCTCCCGTTGAAAACGAAATCCTTTACCGCCATCATGCGCACCCAGTTGGCCAGCAAACGCGCCGTAATCTTCCAGTCGGCGCAGGCGCCTTCCGCTGTGGCGTGGCCCACATCGAAATTGGAACCGAGATGTTTGGAACCGACCGCTTCGTACACGCGGTGAAGATCCCACAGGGGCGCTCCAAAATTATTCTCACCGGAATGATTGTGGTATCCCGCCGTGAGGCCCAGTTCCTCCGCGACGCGGACAAGTCCCAGCAGATCTTCAGTTACCTTGGCAATCTGTTCCAATACAGAAAGCGTCCCCTCGTACTGATGGTAGCCGATCCGAAAATAGGGGATGCCGCACTGTCTCGCGGTTTCCAGAACCTCGCGCAGGTAGGGGTCATTTCCGCTTTTAAAGCCCGTGGTGATCATGGGGAGCGCCAATCCTTCTGCGCGTATGGCTTCCGCCGCTTCCGGCAGTTCCGTCGCCACCCGTTCGGGGTGGACGTGCCCGCCAGGCCGCACCGTGAGATCGATGCCGTCCAGTCCGAGTTCCCGACAGGTTTTAGCGAGATCTTTATAGTCCAGGAACTGCAGGTGCTTTGAAAAAACGCAGAGAATGGGTGATGAAGCCGGCTCCTGGGCGCGCAATGAGCGTGTTCCCAGTGTTGCCACAGCAGCCGCGATGGAACCGTGCAGAAAAAGACGGCGATTAATATTGTCCATTGAAAGTCCCTTTCCTTTATTTTTATTTCCATTGTACGACAGACCTTGTCCTGCATTCATATTGAAGGATTATAAGCGGTACGGTTGAACGCTAAGCCGATGCATTGATTTTGACATACTTGCAGGGGTTATGTCGTCCTCTCTACCGGATCCGCAACTTCTTCTACCCTCCCGGAGTCCAATTCGTAAAGTGAGGCTTGATGAACAGACACTCCTTGCCAAATTTGCGGACCGTCCTTATGATGACGGCAATTTGTCTCGCCGCTCTTGTCGGGCCGGCCGCCGCCATAGGTATCCGCACCCACGCGGAAATCGGTCGCATGGCGGTGGAAACGCACCTGATGCAGTATGGGCCTGTGGCGGACATTGCCGGGCTTTTCGATAGTGACGAGAGCCTGCGTGCCCTGTATGCCGGTTGCGCTTTTCCGGACTGGGGTTTCGGGGGCATCTATCCGGACGCCTCTGAGTTTTCTCATTGGCATCGCTTCATGGAAACGTATATGGAATTGCTTGAGCGTCGTTTCCCTCCGCCCTGGAATGCCGGGGCCCGGCGTCAGATCGCTTTCTTTCTGGGGGTTCTCTGCCACAACATGGCGGACATCCCGTGGCACTTTGATGAGGCAGGGCACAGGTCATTCTTGACTGCCGGTTTCGATGCTGACGGCGCCGGGCATGGAGAAATTGAATTCGCCTGCGACATGTTTCTGTATGCCGAAAAGGTGCTCGAACCCGCGATGGGCCTGGGGCTTTGGTATCCCCTCGACACAGTACTCGAAGTCTTTTCCGAAACAGGCCAGACGGTGACGGCCGACCAGGTCGCGCAAGGCATGTTCAGGGCCGGGTTCATGTTTTTCGGCGGGCCGCTCCTGGGTACCTTCCAGTTCCACAAACACAAGGCGGACATGCCCTGGGTTTACGCGCATTACAGAGATTATTATTACGGGGGCATGATCCATAACGCGGCCCTTACCGCCGTGATGGCCCGCTATGTCTATGCGCGGCTCAACGGTGACTATTATTACCAGAATACGCCTCCCTATGCGGATCATGTGCGTCGGAACAAGGATTATGTGCCCCGCCTGCAAATCGAAGACACATCCTTTATTCCGGGGTATCCTGAACTTCGGGACAGCACGGGACCGTATATCGAGGTGGGGGGGCCGAAGGTGGCGCATCGGTGCGGGTTTGTCCGCGTGGACTTGTCCGATATTCCTGCGGGGACAGAAGTGGATCGTGCGTATTTGTGGCTCCATACGGCGGATGCCGACCAGCCAGAGAGCGCGGAGCTCACTGCCTATAGGCTTTGCAAACCTTGGGATGCGATAACCGAAGATGACATGGAAAACGCAGCGCCCGTCGGGTCTGTTGTTCTGGAAAAGCAAAAGGCGGGCTGGATGAAACTGGACGTCAGCGCTGCGGCCGCTGTCTGGATTGCCGATCCTGCGGCGAATTATGGATTGCTGCTGCGCGTGACCGGTTCCGGTGAGGCGTCAACCACGGTGCGCATGTATTCTTCGGACGTGTTTCAACTGCCTTTAAACAGCAGCTACGGTGGAGAACGTATCGCCTGTCGGCCGGCCGTCCATATCCTGGCACGAAAATAATGCTGACAGGAAAGGCGAGGCATACGTCGAAGATGTTAAGGCTTTTACGGGGACACGTGTTACAATAGCCCCGAATTACCATAAGTAATACTCAGTACAGGTGCTCTTGGCGTTTGTTATGTCCACAGATTCCCTACAAGATCGCTCCCCCAGAACACGGCGTGTTGCAGCATGGCCGGCGCTCGCGACTGCGCTGTGCTTTTTGGCGGTCCTATGCCTTGCGGCGGGAATGCGCATACCCGATCTCACCCTGCGCCCGGTGCACGGTGACGAAGCCAATCAGGCGGTCAAGACCGGACAGCTGTTTGAGACGGGCAAGTACCGGTATGATCCGCATGAGCATCACGGCCCGAGCCTGTATTACCTGACGCTGCCGGTGCTGTATTCGTGCGGTGTCCCTTCCTTTGAGGCGTCTTCCATCGCCCACTTCCGGGCGGTACCCGTAATTTTCGGGTTGCTCCTGATAGCCCTGCTGTGGCCGTTGCGAAATTCACTTGGCGGTGCGGCTACTGTGTGGACCGCCCTGCTGATGGCGGTGTCGACGCCCCTGGTATTTTACAGCCGCTACTATGTGCAGGAAATGCTGCTGGTTTGTTTTGTGCAGGCGGCCTTCGTGTCGGGCTGGCTGTACCTTCACCGTCCGCGCCTGCTTTGGGCACTCGCTTTCGGGTGTTGCCTGGGTTTGATCCACGCCACCAAGGAAACTTCCATCGTCATTGTCTTCTCCGCGTGTCTGGCGGGCGCGGCCGTGTTGTTGCTGGGCCGGTTACGTGACAAGACGCCGTTTCATACGCAACTTGAGTCTGTGTTGAACCGGAGAATGGCCGGGCATTTTACCGCGGCCCTGCTCATGGCGGGCTTCGTCTCGATCACCCTGTTCTCCTCGTTGTATACCCATGCGCGCGGTCCGCTGGATTCATTGCTCACCTACACCGGGTATTTCGCGCGCGCGGAGGGCGCCGGCAGCGCCGGACTCCATGATAAACCCTGGTATTACTACCTGCTCCTGCTGTCCTATGTGTACCGCCAGGCGGGGCCCCGCTGGACCGAAGCGCCGGTGCTGCTGGCGGGATGTCTCGGAGCCGTTGCGGTGCTGGTTATGAAACGGTCCGGAGAGACGCCCCGGGAGCGCGAGGCCGCGGTGCAGATTCTTTTCCGGCGATTTCTGCTTTTCTATACGCTTTTCATGCTGGTGATCTACAGCCTGATCCCTTACAAAACGCCCTGGAACCTGCTTCCGTTCTATCACGGCGTGCTGTTGCTCGCCGGGCTTGGCATTGCCGGTGTCCTGCGCGCGGCGCGCTATACCCTGCCCCGGGCTATGCTGGTGGCATTGGCCCTTGCGGGGGTGGCCCTGATCGCCCGGCAAAGTTATCTCGGCAACTTCACCTATTTCGCGGACGCGCGCAATCCTTACGTGTACGCCCATCCCTCCCGGGCGGTCGAGCGTCTTGTCGAACGTGTTGCCGATATCGCCGCAATAGCGGAAACGGGAAGGGACCTGCATATTAATATCATCCGCCCGGACGGGGATTATTGGCCGCTGCCCTGGTATCTCCGCGCTTATACGCGTGTGGGGTGGTGGCACAAAATTCCGGACCATGCGGATGCTGACATCCTCTTCGCCGCCCCGGAGTTGTATGAGTCCCTGAAAGTGCATTTGAACGACCAATACCTCGTGGAATTTCACGCTTTGCGCCCGGGAGTGCTGTTGCATGCCTATATTCGGCAGGACTTGTGGGACGTCTTTATCAAGAGCCGGGGTGGGGGCTGATTGGGAAAATGAGCGTCTGAAACGCCTCAATGCCGCCGCATCCGGTTCCCTCCGGAGAAAAACATTGAATTTTTGTGTAAGATGTGTCATTATATTGTGGTGTGAGTGGGTAAAAATCCGCGCCACAACACAATATGTTGTTTTTTGGGACAACATGTGCTCTTTACGATGTCCTGGAGGAAAATATAGTGCGATTCAACAAAAAGCGAGGATGGACACTATTTAATCGTCCGTCACCGGAGAAAGAGGAAGCCGTACTTCCCGAGACTTCGGTGGCTGAAGAGCAGGAACCCGTGTCGGCGGAAAGCGAAATGGAGAAAGAAGTAATGTCCGTCACAGAGGAAGAGCCGGTCCAACTTTCCGGAGATCCTATACAGTCCTTATTCTCAAGTCTGGGAAAATTCAACCGTTATCTGAGCCAGGCACAGCACGCGCCGGATTCCGGCGACTGGGTGGAAAAGTGCATGAACGAGCTGGCGGCCGGGCTGGAAATCGCCATCCGTTGCCATTGGACACCCGTAAAGGATGCCCTGATCGATACCGCTCGCATTCTGCACAGTTACGACCGCGTTGGCCGCCGTCGTGACAGCATTCCTTTTCTGAACAGCAGTTACGACATCCTGTCCCTGATGGTGGGAGACCTGATCGTTGACAAGGTGCGTTCCGGTGTGATTCAGAAATGGAAAGAACTCTATCGCAAGACCCTCGATGAACTGGAACAGGCGGGCATAGCGCTTGCCGAAGATGAAGAAGAGATGGATGCGGAAATGAACAGCTTCGATGAGGCGGACGCCTCCGCGGAGCAGGATGAAGCGGTTTCCGTCGAAGAACCCGTCCCCGTTGACGAGCCCGTTGCCTGTGAAGATGACTTTGAGGATGAAGACGCGTTTGCGGAAGATTCGGGCGATACCACCGATGACTGGGAGGATCAGAAAACCGATCCGGGCGAGGGAGTCGTGTTCGAGGACGCAGGCGTTCTGGATATGCCGCTCTTGACGGAACAGGAAGAGAAGGGCGTTGGGGAGGGAGTTTCTGACGAAACGGACGCAGAGGATTATGAAGAAGAAACTGTGGAGTCAGACAGCATTTTGACATTTCCCGGCACTACCGTTAGACAACAGGATATCCCTTCGGAAAATTTAGATGAGGACGTGATCGGGGATGAGGACGTGATCGGGGAGGAGGACATGATCGGGGAGGAAGAAAACGCCGATTCCGGGATGGAAGAGGAATCGTTGCTGGACAATATGCCTGACAAGGAAGCCGATGCCCCGGATTCCACGGAAGATGTGCAGGATGCCGACGGTCTTTTCGACGGCCTGGATGTTGCCGTCAATGAAGTCGCGGAACACGCCGGGGAAGCGTGTTCTGCGGACACGGTCGAAGAGGAGGCGCCTGCGCCGGTGATGCCGGATACCGCCGAAGTGTCCGAGACCGCGGAAGAAAACGCTTGCGTTAATGAGCAGGACGAGCCGTCCCGGCTGCTTTCCCGGGCACAGGCGGCCATGGCCAAGGGAGATGTCCGTTCCGCCAAATCCATGGCGCTGGAACTCGCCCGGACTATGGCGCGGATAGAATATGAACAGGCGCAGGCCGCTGCCGCAGAATCGGAACAGCGCCTGGTGGAAAACGCCCAGGCCATAAAGACCGCCCACGGCAACGTGGAGGCGGCTGAGAAACAGCTCCTCCAGACCGAGGAACTGTTGGCCACCCGCGAGGGTGAATGCGGGGCTTGTCGCGAGCAGATCACCTTCTTTGATGACGAGTTGCGGCAGTTTCAAGCGGAGTTGGATGATATTGACGCCCAGATTGAGGCTCTGCAGCGCCGTCGCGTTGAACAGGTGAACCGCATGAACAACAAGCATGCCGAGCGGGAAGAGACCCTGAACAACGAAAGCCGCCTGCAAACCGAAATGGAATCTTTGCGGCAGGACGCGGACGGCGTCCGGCAGGAGTTGGAGGCGTTGCGGGAAGAAAAGAAGCGTCAGATTGCGAACAAACATGAAATAGAATTGTCTATTTGTTCGGCCAAGGAAGAGGCGGAAAACCGACGCCTGTCACTGGTCGATATCGAACGGACCCTGAGCCCGCAACCGCCTGCGCCCGACAGCTCCGGGCCGAAAGATGATGAGTTGTTCCCTGAGGTGTGATTTGCTGTTGGCCCGGCGGCGGGTGGTTGCGGTGGAATTCCTGTTCATACAGATTACGGAGGTTTATTTCTATGGCCGGAAAAGGTGAAGTCGTTGCAGCGGTGGATTTCGGCAGTCATGCCATCCGGGTGCTTATCGGCCGACGTTTTCCCGACGGCATGACGAAAATACTCGGCTACGGTTCCGCCCCCTCTCATGAGTGCGTCTCCTTTGGCGCCATCCAGGACGCTGACGGCGCGGCACACGCGTTTAAAAGCGCCCTCAAAGACGCCAAACGGATGGCGAATGAACGGATTTTTACCATTTATTGCGGTATCCAGGGCAATACCATTCGTTCCAGTGTGCGCGAGGGGAAGGTGCAGATTGAAAACGAGATCGTAAAACCCGAACATCTCATCAAGGTTCGGGAAAACGCCTCCCTTGGCATTTCCGGGCCGGACGTGCGGCCCATATCCTGCATCATGTCCGAGGAATGGCGTGTGGACGATATGCGCGTCTCTGACCCCATCGATATGCGCGGCACCGTGTTGCAGGGCCACATTCGCTTCACCCAGTTGTCCGTGTTCCTGGAAAATAACCTGCGGGCCTGCATAGAGGGGCAGGGCGTTGAAATCGCCGATTTCGTGTTTACCCCGCTTGCCGCCGCGCACGGGTGTCTTACCCGGGAGGACAAGAATATCGGCGCCGCCGTGGTCAACCTGGGCGCCACGTCCACGGGCATCGCCGTGTACCAGAACGGATATGTCGTCGAGGCGAGCGCTCATAACTGGGGCAGCGGACTCATTATCAGCGACGTTGCCGCGGGATTAAAGGTCTCGTTTGAAGAGGCCACGGAACTGGTCGTGGACTACGGCATCAATTTGCAGATGCTCGAGGAGCGGGACAAGGACGACAAGGACAAAAGCGGCTCCGCGGCCGACAATGTGCCCATCAAACTGACCCATACGGTCACGGGCGCCCCGTCGACCGTTCCCAAGAGTTTCCTGGACCATATTATTTTCGAGCGGGGCGATGAACTCGCGGATCAGATTTGTAATTTTCTGAACGATAAAAAACTGCTGTACGCGCTGCCCAGGGGCATCGTGCTGACAGGCGGCGGCGCCAACATTATCAACCAGGACATTCTGATCACCCGGAAAAGCGGCGTTGACACCCGCATCGGGGTGCCTGTCGGTTTTGATGAGGTGCCCGATCCAGTGGATACGCCGGAGTGGACGTCCGTTACGGGCATCCTGAATTACGCTTTCGCCCATCGCCGCGCCAACCGCAGGGGGCGGGGCGGTGCAGGCTATAAAAACGACAATTCCTCCTGGGAGGCGGTGCGCCGCTTCCTCAACCGGTTTTTCGTGTAGGCCCTTAAGGACATTTTGCTGACAATTAATTATGAGTTCTGTTTTAAGTATAGGTAACCAAGAAGAGTGTCATATTTTGATTTGTCTCAAAGACCCAAAAACAACGCGTCATTCCGGTTTTTCGCGGTGGGAAAAAGACATGTATCGAAGCGTGTGCCAGGCCGCGAAAAGACCGGAATCTATCTTTGGAAGCCGGGCGTGAGGAACAGC
>Ga0123335_1001353_pt1 | contig 40043 bp, 24 predicted proteins | sample BiotimSIPDNA_2_FD_89707 | JGI IMG/M metagenome (GOLD analysis project Ga0123335, IMG submission 89707) | Anaerobic biogas reactor microbial communites from Washington, USA - Biogas_R2 time_0 SIP DNA | ecosystem: Engineered > Bioreactor > Anaerobic > Unclassified | place: Washington, USA...
TCGTCGCCGATGTACAGGCATTGGCGTGGCGTCACGTCGAGGTCGGCGCACAGTCGCAGCAGGCCATCGGCCTTGGCGTGGACATCTTCGAAGATGAAGTCGAGCTTCAGCTCGCTCGCCCGGCGCTGGTTAGCCAGGCTGGAACGCCCGCTGATAACGCCGGCTCGCAAGCCAGCTCGACGAGCCAGGGTAATGCCAGTACCGTCGTGCACATCGAAAAATTTGATTTCCTGGTCATGTCCGAGGCCATAGCCGATTCTGCCGTCGGTCAGTACGCCGTCGATATCCATGACCACGACCTTGATATCATGCACTTTGATTGACCAGTCCATGGATTTCCTTGATAGTTTTGAGCAGTTTGGGGAGTTCTTCCAGGGGCAGGGAATTGGGTCCGTCAGAGCGGGCGTTGTCTGGGTCGGGGTGGGTTTCCAAGAAAAGTCCCTGGATGCCGACAGCCGCTGCTGCTCGGGCCAGTGGGGCGACGAAGGCGCGGTTGCCGCCGGAGCTGGTGCCCAGGCCGCCTGGAATCTGCACGGCGTGGGTGGCGTCAAAGATGACTGGCCAGCCCAGCTCGCTCATAATCACCAGGCCGCGCATGTCAACGACTAAGTTATGGTAGCCGAAACTGGCGCCGCGCTCAGTCAGCATGATTCGCTCATTGCCGGTGGAAGCCACTTTCTGGGCCACGGGAAGCATGTCCTCAGGGGCGAGGAACTGGCCTTTCTTGATGTTCACCGGCTTGCCAGTAGAGCCAGCCGCGAGGAGCAGGTCAGTCTGGCGACAGAGGAAAGCCGGGATCTGCAAGATGTCAACGACTTCAGCGACAGCAGCGCATTGTTCGGGGGCATGCACGTCAGTGATGACTGGGCAGCCGAATTCGCGCTTGATCATGGCCAGGGTGCGCAGGCCGTTCTCCATGCCCAAGCCGCGAAAGCCCTTGATGCTGGTGCGGTTGGCTTTGTCAAAAGAGGACTTGAAGATGTATGGCAGCCCGAGCTTTTGGCAGGCGGCAAGGGCGGCGCCGGCGATTCGTCGGCAGATATCGTCGGATTCGATGACGCAAGGCCCGGCGATGATGACCGGCACCTGGCCAAGGCCGATGTTGATGTCCGGGCTTAGGGCAAAGACACGTCCCATGTTTTTCATCTCCTTAGTATAGTGACGCTGTGGCTGTCATCAACGGCCGTCGACGAGCATGCCGCGTTGACGCAATTGCTTTTCAATCAGCTGGATATCGGCTGGGACATCGACTCCGGCGCTGCTTTCTTCCGTTACCATGACTAAGATGCATGCGCCATGTTCCAGGGCGCGGAGCTGTTCCAGCATCTCGCAGCCCTCTAAAGCACCGCGCTCCCAAGTGATGAATTGTTCCAAGAAGTCGCGACGGTACGCATACAGCCCCCAATGCAGAAGCGGCTCGACAGCCGTGCCGCCTGAGCGGGGGAAAGGAATGAGTGAACGGCTGAAATAGAGCGCAAAGCCACGCTGGTCAAGCACCACCTTGACGGCGTTCGGGTCAGCCGGGTCGCGGTCGGTTTTCGAGAAGGGCACGGCAGCGGTCCCCATCTCAGCGCCAGTTTCACGCATGCGGTTGACCAGCTGCGTCAGCACAGCTGCTGACATCAGCGGCTCGTCACCTTGCACGTTGACGATCAGGTCCGCGTCACGGCCAATGATCGCTTCGGCGATGCGGTCGGTTCCAGTCTGGTGCGTGCTGGACGTCATCACGGCCTGGCCGCCGAAATCAGCGACTGCCGCCCGTATTCGCTCATCGTCGGTAGCCACCAGTACTTCGGCAAAGAGCGGGCATTTCCGGACGGATTCATAACACCATTGGATCATCGGCTTGCCGCCGATCAGCGCCAGCGGCTTGCCGGGAAAGCGCGTGCTGCCGTAGCGTGCCGGTATCACCGCAATCGTCCGTTCGGTCATGACTTCTTCTCCTGGTTGCTCTTAGAAAATGTGTGTGTGGTGATTTCTGCTTGCTTGGATCGGTATTTCTGCGACATCAGACAGGTTAGGTGGGGCTGTCGATAGACGCGATCAGGGTGTCAGCGTCAATGGCGGCAGTGCCGACCAGGCCGACGACGACGCCGGCCGCGTGATTGGCGATTTCCGCCGCTTCTGGCAGCGAGGCGCCGGCCAGCATGGCCAGAACCATGGTCGCCATGACAGTGTCGCCAGCGCCGGAGACATCAAAAACCTGCTTGGCCTTGGTGGGGATGTGGGCGGGCAGGGAGTCATCCCCTGAAAACAGCGCCATGCCGTCAGCGCCCAGGGTTATGAGAAGATGCTCGGGTGCCCAGGTCTGGCGCAGGCGATGGCCAGCACGGAGCAAGGCGCGGTCGGAACGCGGGTCGCCACTGCCGCCCTGGTAGGGAACCTTGGCCAAAGCAAAGGCCTCGGCCCGATTCGGGGTCATCAGGCATAAGCCGCTGGCCCTGAAATTGTTGGAGGGGTGCGGATCCAGGGCGACCATGACTTGGCAGGATTGCGCCAGCGCAATCGCCTGGCGCATGAACTGTCGACCGAAAAGACCCTTGGCATAGTCCTCTAAGATGAGAGCCTGCACTGCGCCTGAGCGCAGTTGCTTTTCCAGGCTGTTGAGGAGTCGGCGGCGGAGTTCGGAGGCAATCTCGCGGGTCTGCTCGTAGTCGATGCGAACCACCTGTTGGTTTCCCGCCAAGACGCGCGTCTTGACCGTTGTTGGGCGGGAGGAATCAACTTCGACGCCACTGACATCGGCCTCGGCCTCGGCGAGGCGGCGCAGCAGTTCCTGGCCTTCCAGGTCGTCGCCAATGACGCCAAAGACATCGACGGCGGCGCCGAGAGTGCGCAAGTTGCGGGCGACGTTGGCAGCGCCGCCAGGAACGGCACTCTGGCGCTGCACCGCCACCACTGGAACCGGAGCCTCCTGGGAAATCCTGGTCGCACGTCCCCAGACATAGCGGTCGAGCATGAGATCGCCGAGAACTGCGACGCGGGCTTGCTTGAAGAGCGGGACGTAGCGTGACAACTGGCCACCTGGCATGGCGGTATGTTCTCCTTCCGGATGCTGGTCGTGTCTTGAGGTTCAATGACGTTCGCCGACAATTGCCTGGACGGCCTGGTCGGTTTGCAAGGGCGGCAGGGGCTGCATGATCTGTCCGGCTGACAACCGCCCGGTGAGACGTTGAATTTCTTGCAGGTCTTCTTGCATGGCGCGGCGCTGGGAGCGCCTCATGCGGTCTTCATGCTGGCGCAGGTAACGCACTCGGGCATCTAATTCAGCCAATAGGGCTGCTTGCAGCGCCTTTTGACCGGCTTCGGGCACTTCCAGCTTGCTGACGTCCCGCCGCAGCTGGTCAAGCAGGCTGCTGATTCGTTGTTTGGCGATGGCGCGTTCCCAGAAACGGTTGTCGCGAATCTGGCTGGGCAGGATGAAAAGCACCCAGAGCTGGGCCAACACGAAAAGCACCACCAGGGTTTTGCTCAGGCGCGCCAGGAACAGGCTGGACAGCGAAGGTTTTGCCTGCTTGCGGACAGTGTAGAAATGCAGCTTCGCGGTTCTGGCCGCCACCTTGTCCCCGCTGCGGAGAAGCTGGCCATGCGCCGGGCAGGGGGTGCCGTTGACGCTGATTTCCGCTTTCGGCGCTGGCAGCAGCTTCACCTTGCCCGCGCCGTCTTCCGCTAGGGTGAACAGCGTTCCAGCGCAGCCCTCCAGTACGCAATCGCAGCCTTCGCCGCCAACGGTGGCTGGCAGGCAGGCAGGCTGCCAGGCGCGATGTCTCTGGAAGAGCGCCGCTGCGGTCTGGTCGTCGTCGCTGCCCTGAATGATGAATTGCGCCTGGGTTGCCATGCAATCGTATCCTGTCAGCCGGTTTCGCGCCCGGGGGGCGGCACCAGGCCGTGAGCGCTTGGCTCATGGCCTGGCAGCTGGAATCGCGTCGCACAAAGACGTGACCCGCTCCGGAGGCGGCTCGCCGTCAAGCCGCCGTCCTGTCAATCGCCTTTGCGTTTCCGGTTGTTTCTGACGGTGGCCGGACTAGTCGTGGTGAGGGAGACTTTCGGTTCTGTGGGCGGCAGCAACGGATCAACCTGGTCATCGTCGTCGCTGCATGCCGCCGCATCTTGGGCTTTAGTGGATGACGCAGCGCTGGCGGTGATGGCGATGACGATGGCGTCTCCGGCCTCGTTCACGTCAGCTTTGGCGAGGAAGGAGGGCGGCGGAGGATGGCGCAGCAATTCTTCAGCCAAGGGGTCTTCCAGCATCTGCTCTACGGTACGACGCAACTGACGGGCGCCGAACTCAGGCTTGTAGCCGCGCTCAAGCAGCAGTTTTTCAGCGGCGTCGGTCAGGCGCAGAACACCGCCTTTGGCGCGCAGACGCTCGGAAATCTTGTCAAGCTCCAAGTGGATGATCTGGGCCAGCTCGTCAGGGCCGAGCTGACGGAACACGACAATCTCGTCAACCCGGTTGAGAAATTCCGGCCGGAAATGCTTTTTGGCGCTTTCCTGCAAGCGCTCGCACATTTTGGCGTAATCGTCGTCAGACATGATTTCGCCGCCGGCGCTGAATCCGAGGGACATGGGCTTTCCGAGCTGTTCGGCACCCAGGTTTGAGGTCATGACTACGATGGTGTTCCGGAAGTTGACTTGATTTCCCAGGCTGTCAGTCAGCTGTCCTTCCTCAAGAATCTGCAACAGCATGTTGCTGACGTCTGGATGAGCCTTTTCGATTTCATCAAACAGCACGACGGAATAGGGCCGTCGCCGCACCCGTTCGGTCAGTTGGCCGCCTTCATCGTAGCCAACGTAGCCGGGCGGAGAGCCGACCAGCCGGCTGACATTGAATTTCTCCATGTATTCCGACATGTCCAGGCGGATCAGGGCTTCGGGGTCGCCGAACATAAATTCGGCCAGCGCCTTGGCCAGGAAGGTCTTGCCGACGCCGGTCGGCCCCAAGAAGATGAAGGAGCCAATCGGTCGCCGCGGGTCTTTGAGCTCTGCCCGCGAACGCCGCAGCGCCCGGCTGATGGTGCGAATAGCGTCTGGCTGGCCGATGACCTGCCGGCTGATTTCGTCTTCCATGTTCAGCAGCCGTTCTGTCTCCCCTTCCTCCATCCGGGCCAGGGGGATGCCAGTCATGCTTGCGACCACGGTGCGGATTTCATCGCCGGTGATGACATGCACGACTTGCTCGCGCTCTTTTTTCCAAGCCGCCTGGGCATCGGCGATTTCTCGCTTCAGGCTCTGTTCCCGGTCGCGCAGGCTTGCAGCCGCCTCAAAAAGCTGATTTTTGACGGCGTCGACTTTCTGCCGGTTGACTTCGGCCAGCTCGTCCTCCAAGTCGGTGATGGCTTGCGGACGGCTCGACTCCGCCAGGTGTATCCTGGCGCCGGCTTCGTCAATCACGTCGATGGCCTTGTCAGGCAGATAGCGAGCCGGCACATAGCGTTCTGACAGGGTGACGGCGCCGGTCAGCGCCTCGTCGCTGTATTTGACATGATGGAATTCCTCGTAGCGGGGCGCCAGTCCACGCAGGATGGCGACGGTGTCGGCCGAGGAGGGCGGGTGAACCATGACGGTCTGGAAGCGCCGCTCCAGGGCGGTGTCTTTTTCAATGTTCTTGCGGTATTCATTGAGGGTAGTCGCCCCAACGCACTGAATTTCGCCGCGGGACAGGGCTGGCTTCAGGATGTTGGCCGCGTCCATGGCACCTTCAGCGCCGCCTGCGCCGACGATGATGTGCAGCTCGTCCAGGAACAAGATGACCCGCCCAGACTGCCGGATTTCCTCCATCACGGCTTTCAGGCGTTCTTCAAATTGACCGCGGTACTTGGTGCCGGCAACGAGCAAAGTCATGTCCAGGGCGATGACGATGCGGTTGCGCAGCAGTTCCGGCACTCTCTGGTCATGGATGGCCTGAGCCAGGCCTTCTACAATGGCGGTCTTGCCGACGCCGGCCTCGCCGATCAGAACCGGATTGTTCTTGGTGCGACGGCACAGGATTTGGATGACCCGTTCGATTTCCTGGAGGCGTCCGATGACGGGGTCAAGGCGTCCTGCCGCTGCCAGATCGCTCAAATTGCGGCCAAAGGTCTTGAGGGCGGGCATCCGCTCAGCGGGCGCAGTGGCGGAAGGCGTTTCCCGGGAGTTGGACTGATCGTCGCCGCCCTGGCGGGCCTCGGGGGAATCTGCCCTGCTGTCGGACGGGGGCGAGCCATCGTCCGACAATGGCGGCGGCGGCAGGTAGTTCGGATCCAGCTGCCGCATGATTTCCTGGCGAACCTGCTCGACGTCGACGCCGAGCGCGTACATGATTTTCGCTGCCCGGCATTGCGACTCGCTCATCAGGGCCAGGAGCAGATGCTCCGTGCCGATGAAATTGTAGTTCAACGCCCTGGCCTCCTTGTCAGCCAGTGCGTAGACGCGCCGTACCCGCGGCGATATCGGCATGTCGCCGGCTTCTTTCAAGTCCTGGCTCGGACCTTTGCCGTTGAGTTCGATTTCGCGGCGCACCAGGTCGAGGTTGAGGCCCATTTTCCGCAGGATGGCAACAGCCACGCCGCGTCCAAGCTGGATGAGGCCGAGCAGAAGATGCTCGGTTCCCAGGGTCTCGTTGCCCATGTTGCGCGCTTCCTTGCGCGCCAAGGCCAGCACCTGCTGTGCCTGAGGCGTGAATTTCTTCAGTATTTCATCGTGTTCCGACATAGCTTCTCCTCCATATTTTCCTCTGGGAACCCCTCAGCGCCGCACCCGGTTGAACCGACCCGGCTGGCACCGCGCTTCCCAGCTGCTCCATCTGCATTTGCCAAGCCTGCCATGACAAAGACAGCTTGACAAACCCAACCCTATAAATATAATTCCTAAACCGGCTTTTGGCCAATCACGGCGGCGCTGAAAAGTGCCTTTGGGACGAGGACTCCGGTTCGCATCATGCCCCTCGCCCTTAACGAATGATGAATGATGAATGATGAATGATAAATGCGCCTCAGCATTCAGCATTCAGCATTCAGCATTCAGCATTCAGCATTCAGCATTCAGCATTCTGCATTCAGCATTCTGCATTCAGCATTCTGCATTCAGCATTCTGCTTCTCGCCCCTATTCTTTGACCGTCACCAATATCAGGGGTTCCTTCTGGTGTCCCTTTTCAAGGTGAGCTGACAAGGTGGTCGCCGACGGCTCAGGCGCTGGCAAGTTAGGCTCGACGCCCTTGTAATGGCGTGTGTTTTGGGCTGCTGGTCAAAGGTCCAGGTTCTGGCGCAGCATATCGATGCGCAGTTGTGCGCAGAGGTCTTCCGTCCATTCCTGGCCCTGGATGCCCTCTGGGTGGAGCATTCTGATGGTTGCTGATCCTGCGTTGCCGAAAAGCTCTTGGACACTGCTCGTTCCAGTCTGGCGAAAAAGGCCGTATTCTCTGCCCAACCATATAGCTGACAGGCAGTTGCGCATTTCGCTCTCGCTCATTTTATAGGCACTGCGAGCCAATCCGCGCGCACGGCTGACTAAGTCATACAAATCTACCGGGTTCAAGCGGGCCAGGCGGCGGCGTTCATTCAACTCGCATTCGCAGGCTTGTTCCGCCACCTTGGCCAGCAGGGCTGGCGCGGCGACGGCGGCTTCGCGGGAAAGGTGGCCACTGCGCAGAATGCAGACGGCGCCAAGATCAGGAGTTGATGGCGCCTCCAGGAAGTTGCCGGATTCCTTGACAGCATCGGTGATCTGCGCCAGCACTTTCCGGCGGTTCGCCTCCACCAGGACCAGGGCCGGCAAGTGCAGCAGCACCTCCATGAAGACACCGGCGCCACATAAATCCACATCCCGGCAGAGATACCCGTAATAGTCGTTTTCGCAAAAATCAAGCCGTTTGGCGAGCGCGTCGACAAATTGTTGGCATGAATTCTGCAATTTGTTCAGCTCCAATCTGTTAGACCAATACATCACGCGCAGGTGGTCGCGGTCGTTGCAAAAGCAGCAGCCTTGTTCGTCCTTGCGCAGCATGGCCAGTCCGTCATGCGCAATTTGGCAGAAGGAGTCCCGGAACAATCCACGTTCGCGCAGAAAAGCCCGATGGTCGGGAGGCATCAGGCGCGGCTCTAGTTCGGTCACATCGTCCCATCCTGGAAGCCGGGAGATTTCCGAATGCAGGATGTGGCAGACGGTCTCGGCGGTTTTCTCCTGGCCGGCGAAGGGGGTGAACAGCATGCCGCGCAGGTTCCGGGAAATGCTGACCCGGCTGGCGAGGACCATGCGCGGAGACAGGTCGTCGACAGGCAACCAGAGCGGGCGGCGACACGCAAATTCGTTGAGCCAGTTGCCTTGCATGGTTCAGCCCTTATCTTCCGCCTTCAGAGCCTTCAGCTGGTCACGCAGCAGAGCCGCCCGCTCATACTCTTCCCGGCGCACCGCTTGGCGAAGTTCCGCAGTCAACCGGGCGATTTCCTTTTTCGTGTCAACAGCCAGTTGGGTGGAGGGCTGAGGCCTGGCTTCAGTGGGTGGCCAAACCTTGCCCAGGGCATGCAAGCGGAGGTCGATCAAAGCCTGGAAATTCGTCGCGCATTCGGCGCAACCGAGCTCCCAAGTTTCTTCCAACTCGGATTCGCGGCGATTGCAATGCGGACAGGGCGGCGTCTTGCCGGAAGCACCCTGCAGAGCCAAAAGCAGCTTCTCCGCGTCGGAATCATCTACGTGGGAGAGCAATTTGCTGATGTTGCCGAGAAAATCGTGCAAGTGCCCGCTTTGCGCGTCCAGGAATTGCCGCATAGCGCATTTTTGGCAGAGGTTGAGCGAATGCTGGCCGCTCGGGCCATGTTCTCGGATGAAGATGCTGGCTTCACGTTTATGACAATGGTCGCATAACATGTCGATGTTCCTCGGATTAGGCGGAGAGGGCGAGCTTGGACTACGGTGTGTTGGTGTTGATGGCGTGCAGGAAGGCGCCAAGGGCGTTGTGAAGGCGCTTTTCCGCCAGGGTTAAGGCGTGCGGCCCCATGGCGGCGAGCCGGCTGTCGACGCTGCCGGGAAAATCGCCCGCAGCAAGGCAGACGGCCAGCCAGTGACACCAGTACTGGGCAGGATGGTCTGCCGACAAGCGAGCCAAGGCAGCGTCAGGAGCGTCCCGCTTGGCGATGGCGGCGAGAAACCATTTTTCCGTTTCAGAGGCGACGGTTGCCGCATGGGCGCAGACGGCCGCTGTTTCCAGGGCGCCTCGACTGCCGCCCAGAAGGCAGATTCCGGCTTTCAGAAAATGGAGCCGGGCGTAATATGGGAATAGGCAGCTGTAGGGCAGGGACAGGCACCATTCCACTTTTTGGCAGGCGCCTTCGAGATCGCCGACGGCAATCAAGTCAGCGCAGCGCCGCAGCAGCCAGGTATAGACCAGCTCGCCGCCATCCAGCGGCCAGCCAGCAGCGTCCGCTTCGACCAGCTCCATGAAGGGCTGGTCGCTGGAACTGGACAGGCGAGCCTGGCCAGAACTGGCCAGACGCAAACGCAGCCAGGCGATGGACAATTCGCTACCAGGCGGGGAGGACATGATATCGACTTCCTGGCTCGGCTTGTCAAGCTTCTGCAAGGCTGTGGACAGCTGCTGGAACGGCCAGGGATTCTGGTCGCCGTGAGCCGCCGCTTCGGTTTTCAGCGCCTGCCGGAAGGCCTTGATGGCGTCTTGGTCGTCGGCTTCCAGGAAAGTAGTCACGGTCAGCAGAAGGAATGTTCGGAGGGCGTTGGCGTTGCCAGCTGGGAGCGGGCCGGGCGTCTGGAGTACGTGGTCTTGCGGCTGGCGGCGGCCATTCACTCGCGTGAGCAGGGCGTATCGGACAGGCAGGGTCATCGCTTCCAGGGAACGCGCATTGTCAATCTGTTTGGCGGCGGTCGCCAGCTGGCCAAGGGTGTTTTCCGCTTGGCGCAAGTTGGCGCCGAATCTTTCCTGTAGCAGCCCGGCGCCGAAGATGGCCGCCAGTCTCTGGATTGGATCCTCTAAGCCGCTGATAGACAGCTGCTTCTTTTCCAGTTTGGCCAGGGGACCTGTCCATTCGCCCATTTCCAGCTGTGACCATTCCGCCATTTGAGCCAGGCCAGGATTTTCGCGGAGGCCGCGTCGTTCGCTATTCGCTGCTTCCCGGCAGGCGATGGCGGCCCAGGCTGGCCAGGGCGCGGGACGGCGCTGAAAAACAAAGGGCACCAAGCTCATCTGCGTAAGCTCCGCTTCGCCTAGCCAGGACTCGGCTGGCAGCTTCGCCAGGAGCGAGCGCAGCCGCTGGGACAAACCGCTTTTCTCGGGAAAGTCGGCCAGTCCAAAGCGGGCTTGGGCCAGAAGCAGGGGCGCCAAGGCATCGGTATATTGATCCATCTGGATAGCCGCCTGCGCCTGGCGAAGCAGCTCGCCGCCTTGCTGCTCGGGAACAAAAGGCCGACAGCGATTGAGCAGGTCGTCGAGCTGTTCACGGTATAAGCCAGCGATAGTCGTGCTGCCCTTGCGCAGCCGGAGCGCCAGGGAATAGGCAGCCGTGGGGTTGCCATCAAGGCAGGCTTGTTGCAGGCGTTGCCAGGCCCTGAGCCCATCCGCCTCAGTTTTGCCGGCCCAGGCTTCCATTTTGGGAAGCATTTCCCAATGCCGGCGTTCCGGGGACTCTGGATGCGCTTGCAGGAGCCGGCTGATTTCCTGAGGACGGCCAGTGAAAGCCATGTAGGCAAGCAGAGGCCGCAAGTCGGCCAGAGAAGCACCAGGACGCAGGTACAAAAGTCGACACAAGTCTTCGACAATGCCTTCGTGCCTGGCCTGATTCCAACGCAGAGACTGACGGTATCTGCCCCGGTCGCCAGCAAGCATGGCGTCAACCTCGATGCTGACAAAGGTGATGTCGTGGATGACGACCGTCTGTTTCCGGCGCGTCTGCATGGAAGAGCCAATGAGGGTGTCCTTGTTCTGGACGAGTTTGGCCTTCAATTCCTCTAGGGCGGGCAAGGCGACATCGTGGATGAAGCGCATGAAAACGACGGCCTCATTGCCCTGTTGGTGGCTGGAAAGCCATTCCTGGACAGCTTGCATCATCGGTTCGACCGGGGTGTTTTGGCTGAGGTCGTACTGCAGGCGGCCCAGGCATTGGGCGGCATCAATCCAGACTTCCTGGTCGCGCTGGTGTTGATGGCGGGGCAGGGCGATTGCCGTCATCGGCGGACGCAGCTGGAACGCCGGGGGCGCCGGCGTGGCTGGCTGTCTGTCGGTTACGTCGGCCGTGTCGGCCGATGCAGCGGCGTTGGCAGGTTCAGGCGGTGCGGTCGGTTCGGCCTGATGGTCTGCTGTCGGCAGCTTTGGGGGCGGCTCAGCTGCGGTTTCCGGTGTTGCGTTGTAGGTCGGGACGTTGTCATCGACCGACTCGACTGTGTCGTCAGGCTGGGCAGCATTTGCTGTCAACGTTCCGTTCGCAGGCTGTTCAGGCGGCGGGACCAGTTGAATCACCACCGGGGGCGGCGCTGCTTTCCGCTTGTTTTTGGTTATGACTGCCGCCAGGGCGGCCAAAGCCAGGCAGCAGACCAGGCCGATCAGAATCAGCATCCAGGTCAAAGACCGCATTTTGCCGACGCTGCCGGCCAGGGAAATCGGCCGGGGTGGAATGGCGGCTGAACCCTCGGCTGCTGCGCTCGGCTTGATGAGGAAAGGCTTTTTGACGTGGCCGCCGCCATTGGAGGAAGCCAGGTTGGCCAGATATTGCTGGCATTGCCGGAGACCGGCCAGCACCTCCTCCCAGTCCTGTGGTCGGCGTTCCGGATCCTTGGCTAACATGCGGCTGACCAGGTCAGACAGGCCCAGGGGCGCTTTCGGATAACGCAGGCGCAGCGGTTCGGGGTTTTCATGCAAATGACGATCCATGACGCTATGGGCATGGGTTCCCGGAAACGGCGGCGACCCGGCGATGATGTGATACAGCGTCGCGCCAAAGGCATAGATGTCCCCCCGGCAATCGCCAGGACGGCGCTCGCCCCGGATCAGCTCCGGCGGAGCGTAAAGGGGAGTCAGCATGACCTCCGAACCGTCATAGTCGTGTCCTTCGACCTTGGCCAAACCGAAGTCAGCCAGCTTGGCCTGCCCTTGGAGGTTGATCATGATATTGTCTGGCTTGATGTCGCCATGAGTGAATTTGTAGCGCTGGTATCCGAAGTTCAGGGCGTCGGCTATTTCCCTGGCAATTTTCAGGCTTTCGTCTAAAGGCAGGCGCTCCTCCCGCTCAATGCGTTCGAGCAGCGTTTCACCTTCCACGAATTCCATGCAGAAATAGTAGAGGTCGCCTTCGGCCACGCCAGCGTCATAGGCTTGGATGATGTTCGGGTGAGACAAGGCCGCCGCAGCTCGGGCCTCATTGAAGAAGCGGGTCACGTATTCCTTGTCCGCCGCCAAGTCTGCGGCCAGCACCTTCAGCGCCACCGGGCGTTGCAGATCAAGCTGTTGAGCCAGATAGACGACCGACATGGCGCCGCGGCCAAGCTCCCGCTCAATGCGATAGCCGTTGACCAGCGTTCCTGCCGCCAAGGTCTGGTTTGCTTGTTCCGTCGAGTCAGTCATGAAGTCCTTCGAGCAGTTCGTCGTCTCGGCATATTCTTGTTTTTGGCCGCCGCAGCCCTTTTCGTTCTGGTTTAATCAGTCGCCACGGTGACTTTCACCACGGCGCAGCCGATCTCTTCCAGGTCGCGCTGCAGATTGTCGTACATTTCCTCGGAATCGTAGGTGCCGATGATGGCGCCGCCGCTGCCAGTGAATTTGGCCGAGGCGCCGGATTTGCGCGCCTGGTAAACCATCCGGGCGTTCATCTCCGATACAGGTAAAACGCGGCAGCGCAGGTCAAAATTGGCATTGATCAGGGTTGCCAGCAAGGCGTGGTTGCGGTCAAGCAGGGCTTGCCGGCCCTGCTCGGCGATATCAGCGAATTCCCGCATGGCAGCTGATAAGTCCTGCTTTTTGGCATCATATAGGACTCGCAGCTTTTTGTGATAGTTGCCAGAGAATTCGGCTCGGTTGGGGTCGTAGGCCAAATACAGCGGCGGCAGCAGGGCAGGGTCCAGGCGTTCATAGCGGCCGTGTCGGTGTGCAGTGAAGAATTTTTCTTCGAAATTCATGTAGACCAGGCCGTTGTAAATTTGGATGACCCGGTCTTGCATGCCGCAGTTGATGCCGAGTTCGTCTTCCGCCTGCCAGCATAAAGTCGGCATGATTTCCAGGGGAATGGATTTGATTTCGTAGAAGGAGAGCAAGGCTTTGAAGGCCGCTGTGCAGATGGCGCTGGAGCCGCCCAAGCCGACCAGCTGCGGCACCGTAGACTGGTAGCGCAGGGTGAAATTGCGCTCCGGAATGGCGATGCCGTGTTCCTGGCAGTGCTTGAAGAATTGCCGGCAGGTGGCCTTCACCAGGCGGATTCCGCCATAGTAGCCAAAACGGTCGATTTCCTGGACCATCGCCTCTAAGCTGGGGTAGTCGCTGTTGTCCTCCACGTTCGGGGCGATGTGGATTTCCGGACTTTCATAGATGGTCACCGTGACCGGAAACGCCTTCAGAGCCAGGGCGATCGTCTTGCCATAGTATCCGTCCGACGGATTGCCCAGCAGACCAGCCCGGCCGTAAGTCTGAATTCGCAGTATCATGCCAAGACCTCAGCATCTTATTTCGTGTTGATGGTTGGTAATTTTGTATAAAACTAATAAAATAATTCATGTATGACGTCTTAACAACCCGTTGCCCCGTGAAAAGCCGACTTGACAGAGGCAGCTTGACCAGGTAGAGCAGAGGAAAGGCAACCGCAGAGGATGTATAAAATTGCATTTTTTGTTCCGCCGGAGGATGCGGAGCGCGTCAAGGCGGCCATGTTCTCGGCTGGCGCCGGCCGGATTGGGTCTTACGACCATTGCTGCTGGCAGGTTTCCGGCTGCGGCCAGTTCCGGCCTTTAGCCGGCAGCCGGCCAGCCAAGGGCGAGCTGAATCGCCTGGAAATCCTGGAAGAGTTGCGGGTTGAAATGGTGTGCGAGGAAGCCTGCCTGGCCGCTGTGTTGCAGGCGCTGCTCCGGGCTCATCCCTACGAGACGCCAGCGTATGAGTACTGGGCGATTAATCCGCCGTTGCCGTCCCCGGCGTTGCCTTGACGCCGGGCGGCGAGCCAGCCCCAGGAGACATCGACACGATGACGCTCATGCCGGAACGGGAAACATTGCATGTCCTGTGAATCACCAGCCATCGCCTTTGACGCCTCCGTAGTCCAGCCGCCTTTTACGGGGGTACAGAACGCTGTGCGGGAGCAGGCCGCTGCGCTGCTGGAACTATGGCGCCCGGGAGAAGCGGCGATCATCACCGGGGACGACGGCCTTGCCCGCCTGGCGGCGGAACGGCAGGCGCCGGTGTTTGCTTGTCCGCCGTTCAAGGCTGGGAGAACCCTCCGGATCGCTTGGCAGCAACTCTGCTTGCCCCGCCTGCTGCGGCAGCGTCGGATTTCGGCACTGCATGCCGGGGCGTACACCGCGCCTTGGCGCTGTCCTGTGCCTTACCTGCTCAATGTCCATGATGTCATTGCCATAGACCATCCCCGGCTATGTTCTTGGCGCAATGCCGCGCATATACGCCTGCTGCTGCCGCACAGCATTAAAAATGCCGCCGTCAACCTGGTGTCCACCCACCACGGCGCTGACCGCCTGCGGGCGCTGTGGGGCATTCCCTCCGCCCGGATTGTGGTGTCGCCGCTTGGCGTTGACAGCGAGCGCTTTTCGGCGCCGAGTTCATGGCCTGCCTTCCTTCCTTTCTCGGAAGGAGAGCCGTATTGGCTTTTCGTGGGCAACCTGGAGCCGAAAAAAGGCATTGACATCCTGCTTGACGCTTTTGCGCGGCAGCCAGGGACGCCAGCGGCGCGGCTGGTCATTGCCGGTCGCGCCGCCTGGAAGTGCGGCGCGGTCGTTGACCGGATCAGAAATTGGATGCCGTCGAACCAGGTGGTCTGGCTGGGGTCGGTCGCGGCAGAGGTTCTGCCAGCGCTCTATCAGCATGCCGTCGCTTTCGTCTTTCCGTCGTTGTGCGAGGGATTTGGCTTGCCGGTGCTGGAAGCGATGGCGGCCGGGACTGTGGTCATTCATAGCGATCACCCGGCCGTTGCCGAAGCGGCCGGCGGCGCCGGAGTATCTGCGCCAGTCGGTGATGCCGACGCCTTGGCAACAGCCATGCGCCAGGTGATGGCGTCGCCCTCCCGCCAAAGCGAACTTCGCGAGCAAGGACAGGCGCACGCCCGGCAGTATACCTGGCGGCGCTGGGCGGAAACGGCCCTGCCGCTCCTCCGGCAGACGGCTGCCCGGGGCGGATAGGCGAAAGAAGCCTAACTGCGCCAGCCAGCCGTCTTTCCTCTTCATCACCATCAACTATAATCAAATAGGAACAACCCGTGTCCAGACATCCTTCGAGCAAGCATGCCGCCCGTATGTTTTACGCCCTCTGCCTGGCGTCAGCCATGACAGCTTTCTGCCTGAACAGCCAGGGGCAGACGATTGACTTGTCGCGTGCTGTCGGCAGTTGTCGTCCCAGCGGTGCTGCCAGCATGGCCACGATGCGAGTCGCCGGGCTTGAATTCCCGGCCGCCTTTACGCCGGATGGTTCACCGCGCGCATTCTGGGACATTCCACTCCATCTCGACCTTTCCCAGATGGCGGCTCTCAGGCTGCGGTTGTATGTCCTCAATCCCGGCCTGGCCAGCCAATACAATGCCTACATCCGGGCTGGCAACACCTGGTACGCCGCCGAGTTCGCGCCGTCGGCATCAGGCCGCTGGGAGGAAATCATCCTTCCCAAGACGCGCTTCATGCCGGAAGGCGCTCCTGGCTCCTGGCAGCTAAGCACGATGCTGCGACTGGCAGCGTGGCGGGGCGGCAGCGGCAACCTGGCCATCTATGCCGCTGAAATTGAATTCATGCGGCCCAATCTCAGCATCGCGGTTTTGCGCAGCGGCAGCGACAAGGCGGCTGCCGCCGAGTCCTATTCGTATGCCCGTCATCTCGGCGAAGCGCTGTATGAACAGGGGATATATCCAGCCGTGTTTGAGGAGGCCGACAGTACGCTGTCCCTGCTGCTGCCATACCGCATGCTGTTTTTTCCAACGCCGGAGGCGGCCGGCTCGCCGCAAGTCAGCACCGTGGTCAGCTATCTTAGGCGCGGTGGTAAAGCCGCAGTGTTTTACACTTTGCCGCCGCCGCTGACCGTGCAGATGGGCTTCCCCAGTGGCAAATTCGCCCGAGCGGCGCAGACGCCGGGAGGCCTGGCAGCTGTGCAGCCCGACCAGGGCCGCCTGCCGGGCGCAGCGCCTTTCCGACAGCAGTCGACGGCCTTTGTCGCCGTCAATCCGGCTGCTTTTCCTTCTTCACTGGCCGTGGCCGCCTGGTGGTTGGACAGCTCCGGGGCCGCGACCGGCTGGCCGGCCATCGTGGAGTCAGCCCAGGGCTTTTGGATGACGCACGTTTACTTGCACCAGGACCCGAGAGCCGGAAGTCGCGTCATGGCTGCCCTGGCTGACCGTATTGTGCCTGAAGCCGACCGCCAGGGCGCAGCCGCATTGCTGCGACGGGCCGAAATCGCGTATGCCTTTGCCCCGGCCAGTCAACGCCCGCATGCCGCCGCCTTGGCGCTGGCCAGGGCGAGACAGGCGCTGGCCAGCGCCAATTTCACGGCTGTCGGCGATGACGCCCGCAACTGCCAGGAAATCCTACTGGGCGCGGAGACTCCAGCCACTGCCGCACGCCCCGGGGAATTCCGGGCCGGGTGGATGCGGCGACCGCAGGGTCTGCCAGGGAAATCCTGGGAGGAAACCGTGTCCATTCTCGCCCAATCCGGCATCAACGCCATCTTCCCGAATTTCCTGTCGCCGGCTGTTGCCACCTATCCCAGCCGCCTGGTGCCATCCGGCGGGACGGACTGGGTAGCGCCGTGCCTGACAGCTTGCCGACGCTATGGCATCCAGCTGCACGCCTGGGTGTCATGCCTGGGAGTGGAGGACGCACCGGCAATCCAGCTCAGAACCTGGCGACAGCAAGGCCGACTGCAAGTCAATGCCCGACAGGAGCCGCTGGGATGGCTGTGCCCAAGTCATCCGGAAAACCGCGCCCTAGTGACGCGCATGACCGCAGAAATAGCCAGGCTCTATGCGTTGGACGGCGTCCATCTCGACCTTATCCGCTTTCCGCAATCAGATTCCTGCTTCTGCCCGAATTGCCGAAAAGCCTTTGCCGCTGACGGACATTTGCTCAGCGCCTGGCCGGACGCCGTGCTGCGTCCCGGGCCGGACCGGCTGCGCTGGGAGCAATTTCGGCGTCAGCAGATTTCCTCGTTGACAGCGGAGACCGCGTCGGCAGTGCGCGCGGCCCGTCCCGGCATCGCGGTGTCTGCGGCCGTGTACCCTGATTGGCAGAACGCCCGCACGGCTGTTGGGCAGGACTGGGTTCCATGGTGCCGGAATGGCATCATCGACTTTGTTTGTCCGATGAACTACCGCCCGTCCAGCGCCCTTTTTGCCGGCGACTTACAGCGTCAGAGCCAGCAGCTTGGCGGCGTCAATCGGCTGGTCCCCGGAATCGGGGCGTCATCGCAGCGGCTATCCGCCGAGGAGTTGGCTCGGCAGATCGCCGTTGCCCGGCAGGCACAGGCACCCGGCTTCATCCTCTTTGAACTCGGTCCTAGGGAAGTCTTAGACGTGCTGCCAAGGCTGACCCCGTGAGCCGGCGGCGCTTATTGACGGCGCTTTTTGGGCATGACGCCGCCAGAGCGCGACTTAGCAGGCTTTGGGGTCTTGATGACGGTTTTGGTGGCGCCGCCGGTGATGTCGCCAGTCAAATCGCGGGAAACGCGGGTGGCGTCGACTTGGGTGCGAACCAGTTCCGGGGAGAGAACCAGCGGATGCTTGCCAAGGCTTTCCTGGGCGGCGGCCAGCTGCTCCGTGACCTTGTCAAGGCCAGGGAAGGCGCCGTCATAGCCGTCCTGGAGTTCCTGGAATAGGGTGGTCAGGCTGATGATCTGGGTCGCCTGGCCGGAGAGGTCAAAGCCAAAGTCTTCAAGATGGTCGCGGAAAAAATCGACGTAGTGTCCTGGCCGCGGCAGTCCGGAACAGCTGGCTGGAACCATGCGGGCCTGCATCTGGAAGACTAGCGGCGGCGCTGCTGCTGCCATGAAATCAGAGGCCTTCTTGGTCTCGCCGCCGGTGCGGAACCATTTCGACAGACTGGCCAGCAGCCAGGCGCGCTCAGCAGAGACAGTAGCGCTGGGCCAGAGTCGCACAGAGCCATACATGTCCGGATACAGCGGCTTTGTCTCGACATCGACGCTGGCGGCAAAGCCCAGACGGTCCATCTGGCTGGCGAATTCCTGGTTACGAAGAACGTGCAGGCTCAGCACCTCGACTAGCCAGGGCGTATTAGGGAGGCTTTCCAAGGGCATTTTGCTGACCCGTGCCAGCAGATACTCTAAGTTCTGGTCAGCAAGGTTCAGCAAGTCGCTCCTGGTGGCCAGGGTGCCTGCCCGCAGCAGGGCCAGGGTCGCCAAGGCTTCTGCTTCGGCCTTGCCATGCAGGCTGAGGCTGCTGCTGTCGACCAGCTGTCCTGATTGCGGCATGACCGTGAAGATGAATCCTCCGCCGGGCAGAGCCTGGCGTTTCAACTGGTCAGCCAGGGCGATGAGCGTTCCTCGCTGGCGTCGGTCGCCGGTCGCCTGCTCTAGTTCAGCCAGCGCCAGGCAGGCCATGGCATTGGTGCGCAGGTGAGCGACGCGACGGGGCGCCAGGGGGCTTTCAGGGGGTAATTCTTCGGCTTCCACGATGGCGCCGTAGGCTCTTTGGGGGCCGAAGCGCAGTCCGGCCGCCAGCACGGGCTGCATGGCCAGCTTGGCGGCTGCGGCCATTTGTGGGTTGTTGGCCACGTGCGCCAGGCGGGCCAGGGCGAATGCAATTTCCGCCTGCGCGTCCAGGGCTTCGGCGTCCTGGGCGGCGCTGCTCACCCATTCTGGGAAAGGCGCTTGCATGACGCCAGTTCGCGGATGCAATGCAGCGGCGATTTTAGCGCCGGCGCTGGCGGCGGCTTCCAGGCAATCCGCTGCGGTCATCGTCTTGGCGATGGGATGCCCCCGGAACAGTCGCACGACGCTTTTGCCATCGCAATAGTAGCTGTCGGTTTCGAAAAGGCAGACTCGGTGGCCTGAATCAATGCCGCTGATCTGCTGCCAGGCTTTCAAGGCATTCCAATTGAAGGTTTCGGAAATCAAGTTGCCGACCTGCTGTTTGTCCAAATGGCGGGTCGGCTCCAGCAGGCAGCGGCCGGTCAGCTGCTCTGGGGTGAAGGCAAAACCAAGCTGAGGGACAAAGGCCAGGCCGACGAGGCTGGTCAGGGCAAGCCGGGAATGCTCCACGGAAAAATTTGCGATTGGCAGGGCTGCTTGGACGATGTCAAGCCGCAGCCATTTCCAGGCCAGTGGATTCTGCTGGCGGGCGGTCAGGGCTGCCGGAACGGGCCGCTTTTCCTTGATGGCTGTTTCAATCATGCCTTTGGCCTGGGCGGCGGTCTTTTCGCCGTAGAGCGGTTCATTGGCCAGCATGATGTCGACGACGCTCTCCCAGGCAGCGCGGAAGGAGAAGCCGGCGCCGAAGTAGGTACGTGCCGGCCATTCCTCGCCGCCGATGCTCAGGAAGAGCACGCGCGGCGTTTGGTCGACAGGGGCAAGCTGACCCAGCGTGGCAGCCGAGGCCTTGGCCGCCAGAAGGCGATGGGCTTCAAGGCAGAAGTCCTGTATTTTGGACACGGGGACAACGCTGGGCGTGGTGACGTGGTCAAACCATGGCTCATCCGGAAGGCCGGCATCTTGTGCTGGCAAGGACAGGCAGAGCAGAATAAGCCCAAGAAGAAAAACGTGGTTGCGCATGGGAATCCTTCGTCGCGAGGTGAATAGAGTCGTCTCAAGGCTGTGGAGAAACATTCGGCGCAGCGGCAGGGGCAAGCCTGTCTGCCTGCCGCCGTGCGTTGGGCAGTTACGAGGCAGTGGCAAGCGTAAAAATAACATCGCTTGAGTCGAATTTCCACTGGATGCATGGAAAATCACCGGCGGCAGGCAATCGCTCCGCCGTTGATAACGGCATTTCTGCAGTATGTTTTCAGCGCTAACCGTAGTGCCTCTACAAGGAACCAGTTTTGGGATATGCCTTCCCCCAGGCTGAAGCCAGGGGTTAAGCATGGTTAAACGCCTGCGGCACAAAGAGATGTGGACGTTGTGGACATGGTGGACGGCGGCGGCATCGTATGTAGTTCAAGCTTCAGCTTGCAGTATGTTTCGCGCTTTTAGCGTTTCTGCCGCGGCGCGTCGACAAACGCGATGGACAATGGCGGACAGCGTAGTCCAAGCTCACTCTCGTCCCTCGCCCCTTTCCGGAGACCGCTACTCGTCGGAACCCCGAGTATCTATCGGTGACCGACTGCCTGATTGCCGCACGATTGTTCGGTCATCTGTTTGCAAAGCTTGGCCAGCTGTGATAGAGTAAAGCGATGCCAGTTCTTTGGACAGCGTCTTTGCTCTTTTAAACCGCATATTTTTCGGCAATTACGCTCAGAACCGACCAAACTCTGTCTTCACTTTGCCGCACATGAAGCCGGAATGTATCCGGTAAGATGGTGTTTACACACATCTTGCTGGACGCACTTCGGGCATATGTGTGGCAGGTTCTTGGTCGGACCTCTGAGCGTATTGTCAGAGTGCGTCCGGCTTTTTTTTTGCCTTTTTCATAGCTCTTGCCGACGTCTCTGGCCAGACTGGAACCGGGTCAGCTTCAGGCGTCTGGAAAACAGGGTGTGATAGCGCGGGTTTGTGGTACCCGGCTGGGCACTTCAGCCCCTTTCAATCATTGCATCCATGTCACAGGCTTTCGTCTGCCGGCATATATACAGGCGGCTGATCCACAGGGGGGAATGTCCGCAACTGTGCCTGTCTGGCTGGGAGCTTTTCTCATGGTGCTGTCGATTGTTTCGGTGATTCGCTTCGTTGCGCCGAGGCAAATAAGGAACCTTTGTCATGCCTGTCAACCATTCTGGGATACCCTTGCTTGCCGGCGCCACGGTTTGGCTTTTGGCGCTTGGCTGGTTTGATTATCACTATCGGCGGCTGCCTAACAGCCTGACTATGGGCGGCGCCGCAGTGTTGATGGCCTGTAGTCTGGTTTCTGGCGGCTGGCAGGGTTTTTTCGAGGCTCTGCTTGGAGGCGTGCTTGGCGCGCTTTGGCTGCTGCCGTTCTATTGGCGCGGCTGGTGCGGCGCCGGCAGTGTGAAAATGATGTTTGCAGCAGGGAATTTGACTGGCGCTCCCATGCTCCCGGTCGTGATGCTGATAGCCGGATTGTGGGTTTGGATTCAGAGCATCGGGAAAAGCCGCGCCGAAGTGGCTCGGGTGCCCCTGGGGGCAATCCTGGCAGCCAGCTCCTGGATCGGCGCAGTGCTGGCAGTGAGCACAGGAACAGCGCCATTCTTCTGAGCTTGCAGGCGGCAGAGGACAGCTCAGCGGTCGCTTACTTCGCAACCGCGGTTTTGACGAGGGCGCCGTTGGCGTCGAAAGTCTTGAGGCTGACTTCGCCGATAGCGTCCTTGCCAATAGTGACGGCGGCGACGATTCTGCGCCCATCCACGAGAGTGATGCTGCAAGAGTTCGCCTGCCGATCAAATTCGATGGCGCTGACCGGTGACTTTTCGTTGGCCCGCAAGGGGTAGAGCAGCCACGGTTCGAGCCACTGGCCGACGGCCTGGCGGTGGTAGATGGGCGTAGGCACGGGTGACACGTCTTCATCGCGGGTGGAATTGGCTACCCATCCTTGCACCTCGGGTTCAGTCTGCCCCTTGATGATGTCGACCGTAAGACCTTCGCGGCGCAGGGGCACGATGGCCAAATTGGCCACGTCGGGATCAGCGCCAACAACGGTGAGGGACTTTTCGTCGAGAGCGGCGTCCTGATTATTGAGGTGGAAGACCGTGTCATAGCGGTGTTCGCTGTCATCGGCTGGGCTGAAGAGGTCCCAGACCAGCCAGCACTCGGGCTTGAGGAAGAGTACGGCGCGGTAGTGGGTGACGGTCTGGTCGCGTTCCGAGCCGAAACCCTCGTTGTACCAGCCTTCGGCGAAATCAAAGAGGTCGTTGGTGAGCCAGCGGTTGTTCATGGGTTCGCTGCTCAGGTTGTATTCAGGCTTGCCGCGGCGGTGCTGCTCCATGCCGTCAACCATGACAAGATTATGGGCGCGGGCGGAGAGAACATAGCGCCGCCAGGCCGAGCTGTCGTAGGCGTAGATACCGGCCTCGGTAAGGAGCCGCCGACCGTAGGCGGAGACAATCATGGACAACTTGTCCTCGTGCTGGTGGCCGGCGCCAAAGGGGCCGACTTCAAAGATCATGTAGAGGTCCTCGGCTTCCCAGCCGCTGCGCATGATAGCCCAGCCGGCGTAGAGCATCCAGCATGAGGTGAAAGTCGGCTTGGTGCCTTCGCTGCCATTAGTGGCCAGGTACTGGAAGTCCGTGCGTTCAGGGAAGTGAGTGAAGCCAGTGGCCAGGGACCTCCGGACATTGCCCCAGCCTGCGTCGTTGAGAGCTGGCATGCGGCCGTCCGGCATCATGATGTACATGTAGTAGGCGTACTGGCGTTCCATGCGCTGCATGTAGTCGCCTGGCAGCTCGATGTTGTTGTGCTTGGCGATGTTATAGGCGCCCAGGAAGTTGATGAGGCTGACGCCGTGGTAGCCGGTTGCCAGCTCGACTTGTGCGCCGTCGGGATAGACTTGCACTTCCATTTCCTCGTAGAGTCGCCCTGCCGAATAACTCTGCCATTCGGCGGCTTCGCGGAATTCGGGGAAGAGTGCGCTGATGTGGAAGAGGCCGTTCATTTCCATGGCCAGCCAGTTGTTGCTGGTCGGGTGGGCGCGGAGGTGTCGTGCGTGTTCGCAGAAGGATTTGAGCATGGTGGTGACCGCATCGGCAGTGAAGACCGGCGAACCCAACATGCGGAAGAAGCAGTCCTGCCAGACGCCGCCGGTGCGGATGCCGGCCTCAATCGTCCGCCAGCGTGAACCGGCAGTGTTCCCTGAGCTGTTCAGAGGCACTGGATTGTCTTCGACCCATGCCGTCATCTGGTCGACGAATTCCTTGCCGTAAATTTCCTTGCCGGTCTGCCAGTACGCATCCACCAGCGTGCGCCAGAAGGGATGGCGGCTGAGCTGCCAGGTCCATTCCTTGTACTGGATTTTGGTCGGATTGATGGACCAGTCAATGCGCTCGCCAAATTGATGGTCCACGCCGCAGCTGCGGAGCAAGTGGGCGACGACCCTGTCAGCGGCGCGGGTGTCGTAGGAGGCTGGGCGCTGCTCTTCGGGCGGTCGGTCGGCCCAGCTGCGGTAGTAGCGCGGGTTTTGTCGCTCCACGTAGTAGCGCAGCAGCGCACCGCGTGCGGCCGCGAAGTCGGCGGCGGCGACAGCCGTCTTGACCGTTTCCAGGCCAGGACGGTCCAGGTCCAGCGCTGCGAAGAAGTCCTCGTCACTCAGGCGCGGTCCCTTGACCGGCGGCATGTACACGAGCCGGATGTCGCCGACGCGGACCACGGCCTCAGGGTGGGGCGTGTTGTTCCAGCCAGAAGCGTGCATGCGGAAGCTGGTGATCTTGTCAAAGCCCAGGGGAGTGCGGGATACACTCAACTCCTTTAATGGCAGCTGATAATGGCGCCAACCAGTGAAATTCAGCCTAATGCTGGCGCTGTAGTAGTCCATGCCTGGCAATTCGGGATTCCCTGAGCCGATGTAGATGATGAATCTGCTGTCAGTGGCCTTTTCGCTGTGCAACCAGAAGTCCAGTACGTTCTGCTCGCCTGTCCAGTCGCTCGGGCAGTCCCTGTACTCTAAGGTGTTGCTATCGCCATGAGCCCAGCGGATGGACGCTGTTTCGCCCTCCGCGACGATTTCGCGGTCCTGGTTGCCGCCTTGCCATTGCTCAGCTTTTTCCGCGCTGATCAACAGGCGTGGCGGGATTGCTGGCGCAGTTGCGGTCGGTTTTGCGGGTTGAGCATAGAGTGACAGGGTACTCAAGGCTAACAGGCCGAGGTAGTGGCTGGAATGTTTCATCAGAATTTCTCCTTGGATAGACACGAGCAGACTGCCAGTGACGCATTGAGACGGCGAACCGCCGCTTGGCAGATTATTTCCGTGTAATATCTTGGCATGAACTTGAAAAGCAGATTAATGACAGTTAGAGTACTTTTGCTGTTGGTTCGCGCTGCCTCCTTGGGGTTTTGGCTGTGCAGCGAACTTAACTTAGAAGAGGAGACCTGAAATGAGCGAGAAGAAGATCAAGGCTGATTGCCCCTGCACTTGGCCGGGGTGCCCGCGACACGGAGACTGCAAAGCCTGTAAAGCCTATCATCATGCCCGGGGCGAAAAAACGACCTGTGAGAAGAAAAAATAGGAATAATAGGCATTGGCTTTTCGGGCGACTTCATGCTAACCCGTAGCTGATGACGGCTTTGCCGGTCTTGCCGGCGGCGAAGTCAGCAAAGGCGGTGTTGACGTCGTCCAGGGGATAGACGTCTGTAATCAATGACGAGACTGGCAGTCCGCTCCGGAACAGCCGGAGCATATCGTGAAATTCAGCGAAGTGATAGAACCATGAGCCGGTGGCAGTGATGTCGCGGCGGATGAATTGCTCGCTGATGGACAGGTTGGCGGTTCCCTGCTCGCCATTGAAAATCACCTGGCCGCCGGTTTTGACCGCTGCAAAGCAGTTCAAGGCTGTTTCCGGCCTGCCAGCAGCTTCGATGCAGAGGTCAGCGCCGAATCCGCCGGTATAATCGCGGATAGCGGCAACGACATCGGTGTTGTTGGGATTGAAGGTCGCTGCTGCGCCTAGGCGAGTGGCCAGCTCCAGGCGCGGAGCTGAGACGTCGACGGCAATGACCTTTTTCCCAAGAAAGGCTTGCAGCAGAATGCTGCCCAGGCCGATGGGGCCAGTGCCGAATACGGCAATGGTGGTAGTGTCAGGGCGAATGATTTTCGTGGAGGTATGGAAGGGAACGCCCATGCCGTCGCCCGAAATGAGTACGCCGGTTTTCCAATCCACGTCATCGGGCAGGACATGGCAGGCGTTGGCGGCAGTGACGAATTGTTCGGCGTGCATGCTGCCGTAAAACCGGCGCTTCGGGCACCAGGTGTACTGGCCACGCGCACAATAGCCGCAGGCGCCGCAGCCAGAGATGGCGCTGACGCCGACTCGCTGCCCCGGCTGGAGAGTGGAGACCGCACTGCCGACGCGCAACACAACGCCAGCAGCCTCGTGGCCGGAATTGCCCTTGGCAGAACCAGCGTTGCGGTATCCATTCAGTTCACTGCCGCAAAGTGCGGAAACAGCCGTCTGGATGACGACTTCGTGGGGCTGCGGCGTCGGCTCTGGGACTTCGGCAATGGCGGCAACACTATTGCCGCAGAGTTTTACAGACTTCATGCTTGGGTTTCCTTGGGTTGATATGGCGTCGGTCGGATTTAGGTCATTGCTGCGGTTGCCTGGCCATGCTCATGGCATTGGGAAGTCTTGTTGGACATTGACGGCGGCTTGCAGGCGGGCTGAGCGGCGCAGCGCTGCTTCAAGCTGCAGCTCAGCCAGGCCAGCCCGGCCGGGTACCGGGGGCGGTGCGTTCTGCTCCAGGCTTTGCAAATAGGCCGCGAGAGCCTTTTCAAAGGAGGAAGCGTACTGGTTCCAGCGGGAGAAGTTTGGCTGCAAGCTATATGATTCGCGGTAGTTGGTGTTGTCGAAGTTCACCTCTAGGCGAGAATCAAGGTCGTCAATGACGATCATGGCGTGTTCGAAATTCAGGATAAGGTGATAGAGGGACAATTTGAAGGCTGAGCCGGAAGTGCCGAGCACGGTGCCGGTGGCGCCGTTGGCCATCAGGAAGGCGGCAGCCAGGTCTGTCCCCTGCTGGCGACCGCTGCCGTAGCTGACAGTGCCGTTGAGAGCCTGGACAGTGGTCACGTCACCGCCAAAATGCTGGAGAAGGTCAAGGCAATGGCTCCAGCAGGCATAATTGACATAAAGCGTCGCTTGGCGCAAGGGGCCGGTATTGCGCCCGGCGAGCACCTCGCGGAGCTTGGCGCTGACCTCAAAGAAGCGGTAGTTGAACATCATCGCCGTCTCAACGCCTTGCTGCTCGGCCTTGCGCATCAATTCACGGGCTTCAAAGAAGTCATTTTCCGTGACCTGCGCCTGGCCGAGGCGGGCGTGCAGCGGTTTTTCCATGAATAAGCGCTTAGGCTTGAACTCCAGCAGCTGGCAGGCGACGTCATAGCGCTGGTCTTCGTTAGTCAGAATCAGTACCGTGTCCGGCTCGTCAGCCATCAATTCAGCCGGGGAATCGCAGACCTTGCCGCCAAATTTCTGCTGGCAGGCTATGGCCTTGGACTTGGTGCGGGACAAATAGGAGAGGGAGACGTGTTCCTGCCGCGAGAGAAAAGGAAGGTAGTTGTTGGCAGCGACGTTGCCAGTGCCGACAATGGCGATTTTCAAGGGTCTCATGCCTGCGCTCCTGGGGTTGGATGGTTATACTACTATCCGTCGACTTCTCGTTTTTCGGGAAAGATTTTCTTCAAAGCAGCGCTTATGTGTCGCCTCTCCGAGGCTCAAGCTTGGGGGGGGACTTTACCCCAGGTTCCGCTTCGCTTCACCTGGGGTTACTTATGGTTGCGCCTCTCCGAGGCTGTCCTTGCTGCACGGTAAAACCTAAAAATCTGGTAATGTGCGAGAACTTGTGACAGAAAGGGAGGTTTGGCGCAGTGGTTCTGTTTGTTAGACGTCCGGTAGTGCCCCTACTGGGCACCACTTTTGGGGTACGCCTACCCCCAGGCTGAAGCCTGGGGTTAAGCATGGTTAAGCGCCTACGGCGCAGAATACATGCGCGAATTGACTGATAATCAACTCACTATGAAATCGGCAATATGTGGCTTCAGAAGCGATACTTGACAGCACACGCAGGAATCGTAGCCATCGCAAGTGTTCAATCCCACCGCCTATCTGAAGGTTTACAAGCATTCATTACAAAACTTCGCACATTAACAAAAATCTTTGTGCTCTCCTTGGCGTTCTTGGCGTCTTGGCGGTTAAAATAATAGGTTGTTGACGGTTATTCCACCTTATGGCGTTCAGCGATTGGCTTGGACTGTTTTCTGGGCGACGTCACGCAGGAACTGGGCGTCTTCGGGCGTGATTTCAGCAGGGGCGTACTTGAGGTCGGCGAGGTCTTGCTGGAAGAGGAAGGCATACCAGACGCAGCCGAGCAGATAGCAGCCGCGCTTGTTGGCATGAATGCCGTCAAGCTTCAGCTCCCTGGCGCCGGTTTTGGCGTTTTTGCGCCAGGTGTAGCCGACGTGCAAGGCGCCGTCCTCTTTCGGCAACTGGGGGTAAGTTGGGTTTTTATAGTCGAAATCAGGGTCGTGTAGGACTGGTTTGACGGCTTGAGTGTGGTAGGCCAGCCACATAGCGTCGCCAGCCGGGATCAGGGGCGCTTGCAGATGTTCAGCGAGTTGACGATACGCCTCGCCGCTCTGTTTGTGCATATCCTCCGGGGTGATTTTGGAGCCGGGGCGGAAAAGGCGGTGGTCAGGCCGATAGGCCCAGGTGCGGTGGATATGGATTTTGGCCTGGGGGGCATGTTGCCGAATCAGAGCGGCGAGATGGTCTGCCCAGGGCTGGAAGGTCTCCGGCTTGAAACTGTTGGCGCTGTTCTGCTGGAGCGTCACCACATCCCATTTTTCCGCCGCCAGAAAATCCTGGAGAGCGATTTTCTTGCCTTTGTAGGAATAGGGCTTGTGCTCGGGATTCTGCTGGGATTTCAGGTGTTCGTTCCAGTGCCGTTCGAGGGAACAGCCGCCAATGGTCGCATTGCCCAGGGTCGCCTTGGCCTTGCCGTGCGCGTCAATGATGTCCTGTAAGTAAAGGAACGCATTGCGGGAAAAACTGTTGCCAATGGCCAGCACCTTCAGTTCGGAGACTGGCTGGCAAAAGGCGGCTGCGGCTAGAAAGGAAATCAAGAAGACGATGTTGCGCAAGGTGTTCATGCAATAAGCCTGGGGTTGGGGGTAGGGGACGTTTAAAGCAGGGTTGAGGGGCATGACCGCAAAAGCTAACACGTTTATCATAGCCGGATTGCGTTGCAAATCAAGAGAACACAGGTATAATAAACTGACTTTTTTGGGTGGGTTGACGGAAAATCGGCGGGCGGACGGCGCTGGCATGGATGGCGTTCCTGTGGATCGACCTGCCAGGGACTTCTGATTTGGATGACGGCACAGAGCGTCTATTGACCAAGAAAGGCATGGCATGAGCTTCAATTCTCTCCCTGACGCAGCTCCCCTGGAGCGTCACAACTTGGTGTTTGACCTCCGCAACCAACTTCGTCTCCGGGTCGACGTTTTGACAATGCGGCTGTTTCGCCTCCGTTTCAGCGCCAGCGGGGCGTGGACAGAGTCTGCTCTCAATCGCTATCGCATTTACCTTCCGCAGTCGGCGAAATCTGCTTTCACGGTTTCCGAATCCGACCAGGCCGTGCGCATTGTCACGGCGGACGCCCAGCTGGAAATCAGTCGAGCCGATGGCCGGTTTGGCCTGTTCAACGCAGCTGGCGAAAGCCTGGCGCACCAGGCGGAAACGTCGCTGATTGGCAGCGGTTTTCGCCTGGCCTGGCAACTGGCGCCGGGTGAACGTTTGTACGGTCTGGGCGACGTCAGCCGCGAGAATATCATGCGCCGCGGAGAGTCCTACGAAATCTGGGTGCGCAACGTCAAGAGCTACATTCCAATTCCCATGTTGCTCAGCAGCCGCAACTGGGGCTTGCTGGTTAACACCACCTGGCGTCACCAGATCGATGTCGGCAAGACCGACCCAGGCCAGCTGGTCTGCTCGGCTGCGCAGTCGGATGCTGACTTCTACGTTTTCACCGGCGATGGCTATGCCGGGCTGCTGGATGAGTACACCGCGTTCACCGGTCGGCCAGCGCTGCTGCCAATCTGGGCGTACGCCTTGACGTATGTCTGCAACCAGCAGGTCGATGCCTTTAACATGATCAATGAGGCTCTCACATTCCGCCGGGAGGACATCCCCTGTGACGCCATCGGCCTGGAGCCTGGCTGGATGTCGAAGAACTATGACTACAGCACGGAGAAAGCCTGGCATCCCGAGCGTTTCTTTATTCCGCGTTGGTCGCCAGTTGGGTCGCACACATTCATCGGGGCGCTGGAACGCTTGGGATATAAGCTCAGTCTCTGGCTTTGCTGCGATCACGATTTGAGCGTGCTGGAAGAACAGCAGCTGGAAAGCGCAGCCACAAAGGACGCAGCTCTGTCGGCGGCAGTCGAGGATGACGATGATGACGATTTTGAGAAGGATGAGCACTTCCGTCCAGCGGCGAAAAGGCCGTCGGAGCCGCCAGCAGCGCCCCAGGCTGAGCCGCCCTCTGACTTGCCGGAGCCGTGGTTTGACCACCTGAAGAAATTTGTCGACCAGGGTGCCCGTGCTTTCAAGCTGGATGGTGCAAACCAGGTGATTGAGCATCCTGACCGCGCCTGGGGCAACGGCATGAACGACGAGCAGATGCACAATCTTTATCCGCTGATTTACGGGAAGCAGATGGCGAAGGGCTTTGAGGAGCATACTGGCCGGCGCGCCATGGTCTATTCAGCTGGCGGCTATACCGGCATTCAACAGTATGTGGCTACCTGGGCCGGCGACACTGGCGGCGGTCCCAAGCCGCTGGCATCCATGCTCAACCACGGCTTTTCTGGCCATTCCAATCATTCCTGTGACATGGACGTGTTCTGCCCCGGCGGCATCCATTTTGGTTTCTTGCAAACCTGGGCGCAGCTGAACAACTGGGCCTATTGGCGCCAGCCGTGGCTGCTGACGCCAGCAGGCTTGAAGATGTTCCGTGATTATGCCCATCTGCGCTATCGGCTGCTGCCGTATCTCTATTCGACCGCGGCTCAGGCAACCCGCTCCGGAATGCCGGTGATGCGGGCCATGTCCTTGGTCTATCCGGACGACCCGGCCTGGGACGAGGTGCGCACCCAGTATATGCTCGGTGATTTCCTGCTGGTGACCGCTTATACAGATGAATTGCGCCTGCCAGCTGGAAACTGGATCGACTTCTGGACTGGGCGAACGCTGACTGGCTCGCTGGTCACCAAGGCCGAATACCCGGTCGACCGAGGCGGCTGCCTGCTGGTCAAAGAGGGCGCCATCATCCCTACCTGGGCGGTTCAGCCGCATGTTGACCGCGGTTTTGCCGAGGAAGTGACCTTCCTGGCCTACCCGGGCTCAATGAACACGGAATTTCTGCTCTATGAGGATGACGGGCAGTCACTTAAATATCGCGATGGTGAATGGGCTGTCACCCGGCTGGAATGTCGCGCCGACGCAGTGGTCATTCATCCGAGCCAGGGCGATTTCCCTGGTCGGCCTGAGGTGCGCGTCGCCAAGTTGGTCATCAGGACTGGAGCGCGGTCGCAGGCTGTCCTGGTCAATGACAAAGACGTTCGCGAGTGGACCTGGGATGAGGCCGTAGGCGCCTTGACGGTGACCGTCAGCCCTTGGAAGACGTGCGAAGAAGTGCGCGTGACTTGGAAGTAGGATTTTTTAGGGGCGAGGGGCTGTTGTTTTATCCGCAGATTACGCAGATAGCGCAGATTTTTTGGGGATGTGTTGTACGGGGAAAATTAGCCAAGCAGCGGCTGAAACGCTGAAAGCGCGAAATTAAGGCAACCACCGTCCACCACGTCCACCAAGTCCACATTCCTCTGCGTCTTAGGTACTTAACCATTCTTATCCCCAGGCTTCATCCTGGGGGAGGTTGCTTCAAACCCAACCAGGAGAGCAGGCATCATGTTGAAAAATCAGTTGACGATTGTGCTGGCGTTGGCGGGTCTGGCCGTTGCCGTGGCAGCACCAGCGCCGGTGTATCACTGGGATTTTGAGCCTTCCGGCTTCAAGACGGTCAATGGACGGTCAGTCGCGCCGGGCGGCGGCGGTCGCACCCTGCCTGCCAGCTTTGTGGTTGAAGGCGGCTACGGCGGCGGCTCGGCCTTGCAATGCCAGCCTGGCGAGCATCGCCGACAAGTCGTCCGGATGGAGATGGAGTGGCCAGCCTTCACCCTCGAATTGCGGTTCCGCACAGACGTCGAATTCAAGGCCTCTGCCAAGCCGACCAGCCTGGTCTATTATATGGCCCACAGCTGGCGTCGGCGGTACCTGGACCTGTATGTCACCCCGGAAGGACGGCTGGGCGTGGAAATCAACGTCAGGACTGATGATGCCAAGACCCAACTGAAAAATTTCCGTCTTGAGGGCGAACCGCGTGACTTTCGACCTGGCGTGTGGTACACGGTGCGCCTGGCTGCGCAATCTGGCGGCAAGTGCCAGCTGTGGGTTGATAGCGTCCTCTATCAGGAGGCAGCAGGCGCCCTGGCGCTGGCCGACCTGGCCGGGACGTATCCGGAGGCCTACCCCTTGATGATCCTGGGCGGCGCTTTCCCAGGAGATAAGAATGAACGGCAGTTCACCGGCTTGATGGACGACGTGCGGCTCTGGGACCAGGTCGTCGACCCGACCGCGACCGCCGTGATCCCGGCCGCAGCAGCGTCGGGCATCTCCATCAGTGACCCGAATCTCGTGCTCAAGACAGCTGCCAACGGCCCCAAGGTGGACGGCAATCTCGACGAGCCGGTCTGGAACGAGGCGGAATGGACTGCGCCGTTCACAGTCCTGGACAAGGCAGCAGCAGCCCTCGGTGCTTTTGAGAAGGTTGAGGACAAGTTCGTCACCCACGCTGCCAAGGCCGCCATGGCGACCGATGGCCAGACCTTGTTCCTAGCGGTGAAATGCCCGGTGCCGCCAGGCGTCGAGTATAAATTGACCGCTGCCAAGGACAATGACAACATCTGGAGTGACGACTGCATTGAATTTTTCCTGCGGCCAGATATTAGCCAACCGCTGTTCTTCCAGTACCTGGTCAACGCCGATGGCTGGAAGCAGGTCTTGCGGCATCGCGACATTGGTTTGACCGACATGAATATCGCGTCCCAGGCGCAGGCGCGTTCACTGCGCACGCCGACGCAGTTCAGCATTGAGCTGGCCATTCCTCTGGCAGAGCTGGGGCTTGACCTGAAGGCGAGTCCAGGCATCACCTTTAATGTGACGCGCTGCGGGCCGACTGCGGGCGGGTTGTCGACCTGGGCGCCGGTCGGGCAGGTGTTCGCGAACCCGCCGCGTTTTGGCAAGCTTCTGCCAGCTGGCCGGGCAGCGTTTTTAGCGCAGCAGTTTGCGGAGGTGGAGGCGGATTTGGTGGGCATGGCGGTCGCGCCGACCTTGAAGGCCGAGGCGGTGCCGCGTTTTGCCGCTTTCAAGGAACAGCTGGAACAGCGCGGCGATGATCCAGCCAGCTGGGACAGCCTCAATGCCGGCTTGCAGAATCTGCGCAACTCGCTGACCAAGATTGCCTTGGCCGGAAAGCCATTTCTGCTGTGGTCTGGAAAACCCTGGGCCAACACGCCGCCGAACCTGCCAGTGCCGTTGACTGTCAAGGCACTGGAAACCGTCCGCCTGCGGATGGCACGCAACGGCAAAGTCGTCTACGGCTTCGCGTTTTCCAACCTGACCGACCGCGCCATGTTGCCGCGCATCAAGCTAATCCCTGACCCGCTGCCGGAAAAGCCGATTAGATATAACCGCGCCCCGGCTGCTGATACCGACGCCGGGCTATTGGCGCCGCACGTGACCTTCAAGGAAGGCCTGCCGATGCAGGATCAGTCGGCCCAAACTATTCCGGACCCGCTGGCGCCGCTGATCCTCAACGCGCTGTTCCGGTGCCAGCCTGGCTGCACTGTGCCGCTGTGGATGGAAATCGACACAAGCGGGCTGACTACCGGCGTCTATCGGGCCCTGGTGCAGGTTCGGCCGACCTGCTGCCAGGCCGAACCGCAGCATTTCCGCCTGGAACTGGAAATCGTCGACCTCGATTTGGGTGAAATGGAGGTCGATACCTTCAACTACTGCTACGTCAAGAATCGCGCAGCCTACAAGGTCTTCCGCGACTACGGCTTCACCTACCTGTACTGCGGTACGCCGGGTCAGAGAAATCTTGACATCTACCCGCAATTTGATCAGGACGGCAACGTAATCAGGGGTGCTGACTTCACCCACCTGGATCAGCAGATTGACGAGGCTCTTGCCGCTGGCATGAATCCGGCGACGCTGAAGCTGTTCTTCTTCCTTGCCTTTGACTACACCTACTGGCGATCGCTGATGCACAACGGCAAGCGCCAGCTCGAATTCGGCACGCCAGCCTGGCAAAAAGGTTTCACCGCATGGGTAGCCCAGCTCAAAGCGCATCTCCAAAACAAGTACCAGATAAGCCTGGACCGCGTCGTCTTCAACCCGGAAGATGAATCAGAGGGCGAACCCGACGACCCAAAGAGTGCCATGCACCTGGCTCTGGCAGCAGTCAAAGCGATTAAGCAGGCTGACCCGCAGGTGCGGACTATGCTTAATCCGCACTTTGGAGCAAAATTGACCGGCGACCCGTCCGGGTTGCTTCGGCGCTTGGCCGAGCATACGGACATCATCGAATTCTATCGTCCTCATCTGGAGAGAAAGCCGGAATTGGCGGCCTTGGCGCGGAAGGCCGGGAACTTCGAGTTTTGGATTTACCATATTTTGAGCAAGGGCGGCGCACCACTGAGCTACCGCCGTCTGTACTGGCAGAACTGGGTTGACGATTTTACCGCAGTCTGCGCCTACTGGCATTTTGATTCGCACGCAGGCTATGATGGCTTCAATTCATTTGACGGCGGCAAGAACACCGCTGACTATGGCGTCATCTACTCTGACGAGGCTTCAGACCAGATTATCACCTCGCGGCGTTGCGAGGCATGGTTCCAGGGAGCGATTGACTTTAAGCTGGCGCGGCTATGCGAGCGCTATCTGGCTCAGGCGCAGGCCAAAGGCCATGACGTCGCCGCCGAAGCTGAGAAGTTGAAGGAGGTTAAGCAGTGTGGCTTGCAGGCGGACATCGACGGGCTGGCCGCCTTGCAGCAGGAGCTGATCGACCTGGCGCTGGTCTTGAAACGCAAAGCGCAATGACCCGGTCGCGTCGGTTTTGCCGGGGGGTGTACCAAGCAAGAAAGAAGTGTTAAACAGTCTCGTTTAAATCAGTCGCAACGGGTTGAAGTGAAGGTGGGTAAGCGTTCGGCAAGCGCCGAAAAGGAGGCAAGATGAAGACGTTGAAGCGAGTGGTGTTTTTTACGTTGATTGAACTTTTAGTAGTGATTGCCATCATCGCCATTCTGGCGGCGATGCTGCTGCCGGCCTTGTCTAAGGCCAGGGACAAAGCCCGCACCATCAGCTGCGTCAGCAACTTGAAGCAGGTAGGCATCTCCTTACTTCTGTATGCTGATGACAACGAAGATTCGACCTTGCCGCATTACCTGAGATATGTCACCAGTTCAGACTATGTGCAAGGCCTGTATGCCCTGGGATTGCCGAAGTTGTCCAGTGAGTATGCTTCCACTTCGTATGGGGCTATTCTGTCCTGGCTGAAGTACTCTGACGTGACCTATGGCGTCAGCATGGGCAACAATCAATTCTTCTGCCCGGAACGGCTCGGCGTCACCAGGGCCTACTACAGCTGCTGGTACTGGGGGCAGATGTACGGCGTCTCCCTGGCGCATAGCTTCGCCAGCTGGACGGAACTGTCGATCGGCAGGAAGAAGCTGGCGCGACTTCTTGATTACCGTGATCCCTCCGGGAAAGTTTATGCCGGCGATTCCGGGCTGGGCGCCAATACCACCGATTTAGCTGAGGTTCCGCAGAATTCCATGCTGCAACTTGGTCGCACTGCGGCTGAGGGCGTCGCTTGGGCCAGGCATGGACGGAAAACCTGCAATATCCTCTGGGCTGACGGACACGTCGCCGGAGTGACGACGCCGACTGCCTTGCCGCAGGATATGTACTTGACCGGCGCAGGGCTGGAAGCACACGGCAAAGCATGGTACCGGACTAAATGGTAATACGACGGAGGGGCTTTGTCTAGGGGCGAGGGACTGAATGCTGAATGTTGAATGCTGAATGTTGAATGCTGAGGCGCATTTCATAATTCATAATTCATAATTCATAATTCGTTAGGGGCGAGGGGCGAGAGGTAGCCTGGACGCCGCCGTCCACTATGTCCGCAACGTCCACAGCCGCCTGAGTATTCCAAAAAAATTACGGGCCGCCTGGTTTTCATGACCAGGTGGCCCGCTGCTTTTGCTCCGGAAATCATAACGTGATTTAGGCTGATGGAGTGGGCGCGCAGAGCATGCATCAGAGCAACAGCATGACTTGGTCGGGCATAAGTTGATCAACTTTTCCAAGTAAGCTGGATGCTTCCAGGTCAAGCTTGGTGAGTAAATGTTCCGGAATGAATTTGAATAATTGTTAGAAAGCGATTAGAGTACGCTTCAGCAAGTTCATGCCGCCTCTTTTGGGTTTGGCAGCCCATCCTGTGGTAGTGTTGGCTCGCTTGCTTTATCATAGGCATGTTACTTGATCCTGAACATAGCCCTAATGGAATGGCTGCGAAACGGTTCCGGGTAAATGAGTCTCGAAAGTTGAGGTGAAAGAGCACAGTGTTCGGCAGGCGCCGAAAAGGAGGCAAAATGAAGACGTTGAAGCAAGTGGTGTTCTTTACGTTGATTGAACTTCTAGTGGTGATTGCCATCATCGCGATTCTGGCGTCGATGCTGCTGCCGGCCTTGTCCAAGGCCAGGGATAAAGCCCGCACCATCAGCTGTGTCAGCAACTTGAAGCAGGTAGGTATCTCTGTGCTTCTGTATGCTGATGACAACGAGGATTCGACTTTGCCGCATACGATGAGATATGTCTGCGGCGATGCCTACGTGGAGGGTCTGTATGCCATGGGATTGACGAGGTTGTCCTCGAACCACAATTCTGCTTCGTATGGGGCTATTTTGTCCTGGCTGAAGTACACTGACGTAACCTATAGCGCGGGCATGGGCAACAATCAATTCTTCTGCCCGGAACGGCTTGGCGTCACCAGAGCCTACTACAGCTGTTGGTACTGGGGGGCAGATGTACGGCGTCTCCCTGGGCCATTGCTTTGCCAGCTGGTCGGCCATGGTGAGTGGAAACAAGAAGCTGGTCCGATTTTCCGAGTACCGCAATCCCTCGGAGAAAGTCTATGCCGGCGATTCCGGGATTGGCAACTATAACACCGATTTGGCTGAGGTTCCGCATAATTCCATGCTGAATCTTGCTCGCTCTACGGCGGAAGGCGCCGCCTGGGCCAGGCATGGACGGAAAACATGCAATATTCTCTGGGCCGACGGACACGTTGCCGGAGTGACGACGCCGACTGCCTTGCCGCAGGATATGCACCTGACCGGCGCAGGACTGGAAGCACACGGCAAAGCATGGTATCGGACTAAATAAGCAATACGACGGCGGGGCTTTTGGAGGGGCGAGGGACTGAATGCTGAATGCTGAATGCTGAGGCGCATTTCATAATTCATAATTCATAATTCGTTAGGGGCGAGGGGCGAGAGAGAGCCTGGATTACGCTGTCCACAACGTCCACCATGTCCACTGTGATCATTCCCCAAGGCGGCAACGTACGGCAAGCTGAAGCTTGAACTACGTACTGCTGTGTACTAAAAAAACGACGGCGACTCCTGACGCCAGCAGCCAACATGTGGCCAAGCTCGTAACGTCAAAATCGCCGTCGTTTATAATTATAGCCTGCTGGCAAGGAAGTTTCAAGCGCGAAACGTACTGCTGTGTACTAAAAAAACAACGGCGATTTCTGACGCCAGCTACCAACAAGGTGGCCTGCTCGTAACGTCAAAATCGCCGTCGTTTATCATTATAGCCTGCTGGCAAGGAAGTTTCAAGCGCGAAAATGCAAAAATGCTGAAAATCAGCGTAACCGAACACTCATTGATATTCGGGGTTCCGGCAAGTTGAGGAGCAAAGCGTCCAGGGTAAGGCGCTTTAATGGACAGTGGACAATGGACGTTAGTGGACTTTAGTGGACGTTAGTAGACGATGGACTGTGGACAAAAGTGGACATTAGTGGAGAGTGGACGTGGACGTTAATGGACGTTAGTGGACGGTGAGCGGGAATGTAGGGTTCCGTTGTGCTCTGTCCGTGCCTGTCCGTTCACGGTGTCTCAAGCCATTTCGTCATGCTCCCCCGTTGTTGGCTGCACGTGGTCATTTTGAGATGCTGGCGTTTCTGGCAGGTCGTCTGCGTGCGGGTGGATTTTCAAGTAGTCATGTTGGCGCATGGAGTCGACGTTGATGATGCAGGCGCCAGACAGGCAGGCCTTGAGCAGGCTGGGGATGTCAAGACTGGCTTCATCGTCCAGGATGGCTTTGAGTTCGACGGCGGTGGCCGGGTCGTCTGGAGCGAATACGGTGCAGCTGTCTGGAATTGGTTCGACGGAAATGGCGTAGGTGCCGATGCGTTCGGCAATAGCCAGAGTGTCGAGCTTGTCATACGTCAGCAGCGGTCGCAGAACCATGATTGGCGCAGCGTCATTGATGGCCGCCATGTTTGGCAGAGTCTGGCTGGCGACTTGACCGAGGTTGTCGCCGGTCACTAAGGCCATGGCATTGAAGTCCTTGGCGACCAGGGCGGCGATGCGAACCATAAAGCGCCGATAGAGCACGGTGCGATGGCGGCTTCGGCAATGGTCGCGGATGGCCAGCTGAGCAGGAAGAAGGTTGACGGCGACCAGGCGGCCGCGGCGTTGACATTCGTTCAGCTTGCGCACTAAGGTGCAGACCTTGGTCAGATACGCCGGTGGGGTATAAGGCGAACTGTGGAAGGTGATGAAGTCCACCATGCAACCGCGGCGCATCATCTGATGACAAGCGACTGGCGAGTCAAAGCCGCCGGAAAGCAGGGCCAGGACGCGGCCGCCAGTGCCGGGGGGCAGTCCGCCCGCGCCGGCAATGCGTTCAAAGGACAGGAAGGCCTGGCGGCTGCGGACTTCCAGCTCCATGACCAGGTTGGCATGGCGCAGGTCCAGGCGCAGTTCCGGACGTTCCGGGAGGAGGAGTTCCGCAAAGTGGCGTTCAATCTGTTCGCTGGTCAGCGGGAACGACTTGTCCGAACGACGGGCACGCATGGCGTAGGTCAGCGCTAGCGGCGGTGAGCAAGCGCGAAAGGCCGCGTAGACAGTCGGAAAGTGCTGCAATACGGCGTCTTCGATTTCCTCCATGTCCGGATTGAGCAGGAAGCCGGGCGAGACCGAGACCAGGCCGGGAACCAGGTGCGCTTTCTGCCTGAGCAGGTCGAGATCAGCCGGCGTAAAGACTGACTTGGGCGCCTTGGGGAGCGCGAAGATGCGGCCATGCGGAAAGCGGAAGTCCAGCTGGCCGACGCCTCCCAGGGCGCGTTGCAGGCCCTCGGCCAGATGCTCCTCGAAAAGGCGTCGGTTGCGTCTCTTAGTCGCGATTTCGTTATAGCGACAGAGAAGGGCGTTATAGGGGAGATAGGGTTGCCAGGCGGACATGAGCTGAGGCTGACGTGGTGGTGGATAAATGGTGGCAGGCGAAGAGCACTGCGCTCGCACGGCATGGCTCAAAGACGTGGCCTTGCTCAGACGACGCCGCTGAAGCCGAGGAGGAGTCCGCCCTGGTAGACCAGGAACGAAACGACGAAAGCCATGGCAGTCAGGGCAGCGAGCTGGGCGATGGCGAGGCGCCAGGAGTTGGCTTCGCGCTTGACCACGGCGACCGTGGCGACGCAGGGCATGGAAATCAGGCAGAACAGAATGATGCTGAATGCTTGCAGCGGCGTGTAGGAGGCGCGCAGGCGGTCGCGGAGCATTTCGTTGGCATCGTCGCAATCGCTGTCACTGACCGTGTTGAGGATGGCCAACTGGGAGACGAAGAGCTCCTTGGCGGCAAAGGCACCGACTAGGGCTGAGCTGGCTTTCCAGTCAAAGCCGGCATGTCGCATGACCAGGTTGATTTTCTTTCCTATCCGGCCGGCGATGGAGTATTCCAGCTCTTCGGCGCGGCGTTGGGAGTTGAGGGTGCAGAGAGCCTCTTTGGTCTCATCCCAGGGCAGGTTGCTGGCGACGATGTCGGCAGCCTCGGCCTCGTAATCCACGGTGTAGGTTTGCGGGCGCGGGAACGTGTTGATGAAGAAGAGGATGATGGAGGCGGCAAGGATGATGGTGCCGGCCTTGTGCAGATACATGATGGCGCGTTCGCCCGTATGGATGAGCAGGCTCTTGAGTGTCGGCAGGCGGTAGGGGGGCAGTTCCATGACAAAGACTTCATCGTCGCCCTTGAAAAGAGTTGACTTCAGCAGTACCGCGCCGCCGAGGGCGATGGCCGCGCCGAGCAGATAGACGATCCATAATACGATGGGCTGCCAGCGTTCGACAAAGAAGGTGGGGATGAACAGCAGGTAGATGGTCAGGCGAGCGCTGCAGCTCATAAGGGGAAGAATCAGGATGGTGGTGATGCGGTCGCGTTCTGATTCGATGGTGCGGGTGGCCATGACCGCCGGGACAGTGCAGCCGAAGCCCAGCAGCATGGGAATGAAGCTCTTGCCGTGCAGGCCGAACTTGTGCATGAAGCCGTCCATGACAAAGGCAGCCCTGGACATGTAGCCTGTGCCCTCCAAAAAGGCAATCGCCAGAAACAGCAGCAGGATGTTGGGCAGGAACATAAGCACGCCGCCAACGCCGCCGATGACGCCCTCCAGCACCAGGGCCTTGAGCAGCGGCAAAGTAGAGTCGGGCCAGAGTGCGCCCAGGCCGGACGCCAGTCGCGTGAAGAAAAAGTCGATGAGCTTGACGAATGGCTCTCCGCAGGTGAAGGTGAAGGTGAAGACCGCCAGCATGATGAGCAGGAAGATGGGCAGGCCAAGAAAACGGTTGGTCAGCACCTTGTCCAGCGCGTCTGACAGCTGCTGGCGATGTTCATGGCTGTAGGAGA
>Ga0123335_1001360_pt1 | contig 39891 bp, 34 predicted proteins | sample BiotimSIPDNA_2_FD_89707 | JGI IMG/M metagenome (GOLD analysis project Ga0123335, IMG submission 89707) | Anaerobic biogas reactor microbial communites from Washington, USA - Biogas_R2 time_0 SIP DNA | ecosystem: Engineered > Bioreactor > Anaerobic > Unclassified | place: Washington, USA...
CCAGAACTAAATAGTGAAAATGAAAAGAAATAATTTTATTTTGAAAAAGACAAAATTAAATAAATCAACTAACCGGAAAATTTTCCTAAACGTAAATAGTATTAAATAACAGCTTAAATATTGTAGAATGTTTTAATCCATTTATAAGGTAAAAATTAAATATGAAAATGTGCATTCAAAAAACTTACTTAAATAAGTACGTTATAATTTTTATGTAATTGATATAAGCAAATTGAAAAGAAAAGATTAACAGGATATATGCTATTGGTGACGAAGAGAGAAAACAGGAAGATATAAATAATATCTTGGCAGAAGATTACAAAAAAAGCAGAAGCGGTCTTATATATTTTCTGCTTTCTAAATAAATATATTTATGTATATGTTTGTATTGTTAAAAAAAAGAATTATTTACTGTAAATAAAAAAAATCTTATGGATATAATTAAAGAAAACTTTTACGAAATTCTTAAAACTGTTGATAATGTTGAAGAATCCACAATTAACAAGTTGTTAGAGATACACTCATTTCAAAATGTTAAAAAAGGGACAGACGTTTCCATACAAGGGAATATAGATGACAGAGAATATATTCTCATCGATGGAATTATAAGAGAATATGTGATCAATGAAAAAGGGAAAGACATTACGATGAATTTTTTTACAAAAGGATTTATAACTCCGGGTTTTTGCAGAACAAACGACGGTATCAGTATTTTATCAATTCAAGCATTAACAAATTGTATAATAGGAATTTCGGATTCTGCCGAACTGAATAAAATTCGTATTGAAGACAGGAATTTTTTCGAAGTATCGGGTAAAATAATGACTAAGTTTTTCAAAGAAAAAATTCAAACGCAGATTATTCATTCATCGCAGCCTGCTAAAAACAGACTGGAGTTTTTCCGGAAAAGGTTTCCTGGTTTGGAAAATGAGGTTTCTAACGCTTACATTGCCTCGTACCTTGGAATTACAAATGTTTCGTTAAGCAGACTGCGAAAAATTAAATAGTATAATTATCTGCAAAAAAAGGAGAACTTATGAGTTCCAAACTATCATTTAAACTTTTGTTTATTTGTGTTTGCTATTCAGTTTTATTTTTTTCAGCAGGATTATTTTCTCAACAGATGACAGATTACAATAAACAGGTTTTTCCGACTGATCATACATTAAATATGCCTATCGATTCCTTACCGGTTCACCCTTTATCGGATATTTTCATAAATACAATAGGGGCAAATAAAAGACTTCATCCCGATTTCGGCGATTCCTGGGATGACGATGGAACAATACGTCCGATGGGAATTCCTTATAATGTTGTTGGCTCAGACCAGCCGCTCTTACCGATTTCTTGGACATTATACGGCGACGAAAGTGATCCGGGACCTTGGCCGATACCTCAAAATCCATTTATCGAAGGAGTTTTTAACTGGAGTGAATATTCGGAAGGCGACAGACATTTACTGGTAATTGACAGTGTTGCGAATATTTTATACGAATCGGGAAATGTATACGGAAATGAAACCGGAACAGAATGGGAGGGAGGATGCGGAGCAATTTTTAACTTAAACGCATACGATTTAAGACCTGAAACCTGGACGTCTGCCGACGCTGCCGGTTTGCCGATTTTCCCTTTACTTATCCGCTACGATGAAGTTGAAAAGGCATTGAAGAGTGATGGAATGTTTCATCATGCTGTAAGATTTACAACAGATACTACCAAACGCGAATACATTTGGCCGGCAAGGCATTATGCTTCAAAGCAGACAGCTTCAAAGTGGCCGCCGATGGGATTAAGATTCAGATTGAAAGCTGATTTCGATATATCCGGATTTACACCGAGGATGCAGGTAATTTTGCGTTCAATGAAAAAATATGGAATTATTCTTGCTGATAACGGAGGTGATTGGTTTTTTCAAGGGACCCACGATTCACGCTGGGATAACGATGAAATTAATTCTCTTAAAAACATTCACGGAACTAATTTTGAAGCAGTTGATATTTCGGAATGGATGGATAGAGAAGGTTTTGATCATAATTCTGCAAAAGTTCCATCCAAAATAGTTAATGTTGAAAACGATGCTCAATTACCTGGAAATTTCTCTCTTTTTCAAAATTACCCGAACCCGTTTAATCCAACAACAATAATAAAATTCAGTATCCCAAACAACGGCGTAGAGACGACCCGGCGGATCGTCTTAAAAATATTTGATGTTCTCGGGCGCGAAGTGGCAATCCTTGTGAATGAACAAAAACCTGCCGGAAATTATACAGTTGAATGGGACGGCACAAATTCATCTGGTCAGCTTGTTGGAAGCGGAGTTTATTTATATAAAATATCAGTTGCAGGAAATTCAGGAAAGAATTTTTTCCAATCAAAAAAGATGATTTTTGTAAAATAGAATTCTATTTACGAACATTAGAATTTGCCGGTTTATAGAATTTAATTTGCATCTTTTTATGCTCTCCTGCATTTCGTTTTTATAATAGCAGATTTGTCAGCTAAACTTTTTTTTCTAAAATCAGAATTTAAAAAGCTACAGTATTATAAATGCCTGCTTTATAAAATTAGAATATATTTTTAGCTTTTTCCCAATTACAGAAAATATTTAACCCAAATCCGCTATTAGGAAATAATATAATGGCGGATCCGTTACAAGCCGGATAAATTGACTAACAAAATCTATACATTCCTGAAAAACATCCTGATTAAATAGGGATAAGTCGGGATTACCCAAAATAGTCGATATTAAAAGCTCGATCATAATATTGCTTGTTCTAATGACTATTTTGGTTTAACTATCAGAATTATTTTTTAGATAAACAAAAATGATAATAATGTTGTAATTTTCTGATTCAAATTATGAAAAATTCAGTAATATTTTTAATCCTTTTACTAATTCCAAGTTTCCTTCTGGCTCAGACAGGGAACATACAAGGTAAAGTAACTTATCAAAACCAGCCGTTACCGGGTGTTAATATTATAATAGAAGGAACTTTAAAAGGAAGTGTAAGTGATGATGACGGTTTTTACAGGATAGAGAATATTCCTGAAGGAACTTACTCATTTAAATTCAGTATGATAGGGTTTAAGTCCGCAATAATTAAAATCAAAATTATAAGCGGTAAAACTGTTCTTTTGAACTGCAATCTCGAAACAGAAATTATAAATCTTAATGAAATACAGATTATTGATATAAGAGCTCAGCGGCAGGAGGATACAAGAACAAGTTTGATAAGTATTAAGCCTGAAAATGCAAAATTACTTCCGGGTGCTGTAACAGATGTATTCCGTTCGCTCGGGGCTCTTCCGGGGGTGCTGTCGCCAAACGATTTTACATCGCAACTTGTTATAAGGGGAAGCGGACCAGACCAAAACCTTATAGTTATGGATGATATTGAAGTATTTAATCCTTACAGACTTTACAGTGTAATAAGTATGTTTAATCCCGAAGCAGTTTCCGATATTAATCTTATTACCGGAGGATTTCCTGTAAAATACGGCGACCGTCTTTCTGCTGTGCTTGATGTTACGAACAGACAAGGTGATTTCACAAAATCGTTCAAAGGAGTTATTGATGCAAGCATAATAAGTGCAAATGTTGTTCTCGAAGGGAAAAATCCTTTCAACATTCCGGGAAGCTGGCTGATAAACTCCCGAAGGACTTATTACGATTTAATAATCGGCTCTTTTGTCAAAAATGCAGGGTTAGTTGACGAAAACGTTACCTTCCCTAATTTTTTCGATGTTCAGGCAAAAATCGCTTTAGGACCTTTTGAAAATCATACATTTTTCTTAAACGGAATTATTTCGCGGGACGGTGTTGAGTTAATTTCTGCAAAAGAAAGAAAGACTCCGGATAGTCTTGGGGTATTTAACAAAACAAAAAACGACCTTGCAGGATTTGCCTGGCATTTTGCTCCTAATAAAAAAATGCTTAATAAGTTTGTTGTTTCGTGGTATCGTAATCAGGGTGATGCAAGAATTGATGCCAGTTTATTGGATCCTTCTGTTAACAGGGATGACTTCGAAGAATTTTCGGCAGATACAATTTCGCAATATTTGCTTGGTATGTATGCAAGCGGAGATTTTGTTTTCGAAAAATACTCCTTAGAAAATAAACTGTTTCTGCAGTGGGGAGATAAAAACGAATTTGAAGCCGGCATCGGAGTGGACTTTATTCACACAAAAGTTAATGCCGAACTTGATATTGATAAGCAGGTACTTGATAATTTAGAGTTATATCTAAATATAAACAATTCGATAGAAGATTTAAGTGTTTCTCGATATTATAATAAGTATAAAGTGTGGGCAGATAACAAATTTAAAATATCGGATAAACTGTATATTCAGCCCGGAATAAGGTATGATTATTATGAACTTATTGAAAAAGCTGCATTATCGCCCCGTTTATCCTTATCATATTTGCTGAATCCATCCACAACCTTGCGCGGTTCGTTTGGATTGTATTATCAGTCCCCCGGATACGAAAAAATAATCGATCAGGCAAGAGCTTTCAATTTAAGCAAAAATAATACTACAGCTCTTAAACCCGAACGGGCTGTTCACTTTATTGCAAGTATAGAGCATTGGTTAAACGAGCAATGGATGCTAAAATCTGAAATGTATTATAAGAAATTCGAAAATCTGTTAGTCCAAAAAATAGTAAAAGGAATTTCATATTATACTGAGCCTGTTCCCGGAAAAGATATCTTTTCGCGCGAAGGATGGACGCGTCCGGTACCTTTTCTTTCGGATTCAGTAACGCAGGTGCCTATAAACAATTCAAACGGTTATTCAAGCGGATTTGAAATAATGATGGAAAAGAAAAAGATAAAATCCGGCGACAGATTTGCAGGATGGATATCTTATTCATTTGCTGTAGCAGAAAGAAAAGAAAACGGCTCAACATATCCTTTCCGGTTCGACCAGCGTCACACTTTGAATATTGTTGCCAATTACAGAATTAGCGAAGACTATGATATAGGTTTAAGATTTAAGTATGGTTCAGGATTTCCGTTTACACATCCTTTAAACGTTCAGCCGCGCGTAATTCTTAAAGATTCCGACGGCGATTTTATTCCCGATTCTCCTGAAATTGCAACACGTAAAACTGGAAGTTCCGGGAAAGAAACTGTAATTTACGATTTGAATTACGGGAAAGATTCCCAGAAATTTAATGACAGGATTCCGGCATATCACAGGCTGGACTTGCGTTTTACAGCTTTTGCCGATTATTGGGGACTGGACTGGCAGTTTTATTTAGATATTATAAATGTTTATAATCGTTCAAACGTAATAAATTACGACTATTACGTTAAGGACGATTTAAGCATCGGCAAAGAGACAGTAAATATGTTTCCAATTTTACCCACTTTAGGATTTAGTGTAAGGTTTTAAATGAAAAATGCATTAACAGTAAGCGAACTTACGCGCGAAATTAAAAAGACTCTTGAAGATAGATTTGATTCAGTTGTTGTAGTAGGTGAAATATCAAATTTTAAAGCCCATGTTTCGGGACATTGGTATTTTACTTTAAAAGATACCGATGCGCAAATTTCCTGTACTATGTGGCGCGGAAAAAACAGCTACGTATTTTTTACACCTCAGGATGGGATGAAGATAACAATAACAGGGAAAATAACAGTTTATCCTCCCCGCGGAAATTATCAGATAGATGTAAACTCGATGAGTCCTGCCGGCGAAGGAGAACTTCAGGCAGCTTTCGAAAAGTTGAAAAAAAGATTATCCGATGAAGGACTTTTTGATGCAGAGTTTAAAAAAAATATTCCCTCATTCCCGCAAAAAATAGGTATTGTAACCGCTTCGGACGGAGCAGCATTCCGGGATATGATAAGCGTTGCCTCTCGGCGTTATCCTTTGGCAGAAATAGTTCTCTATCCTTCCAAAGTTCAAGGGGAAGGCGCTGCTGCAGAAATTGCTGCCGGAATAAAAACGCTTAATCAGCTTCCGGATATCGATGTAATTATAATCGGGCGGGGAGGCGGATCCCTTGAAGACCTTTGGGCATTTAACGAAGAAATTGTAGCAATAGCAGTTTTTAACTCGAAAATACCTGTTATCAGCGCCGTAGGTCACGAAATTGATTTTACCATTTCCGATTTTGCAGCTGATTTACGAGCTCCCACACCTTCGGCAGCAATGGAATTGGCAACACCGGATAAAGATAAAATTTTTGCCTTTATTAACGAATTTTCCTATAATTCCACCGCAAATATTTGCGATATAGCGGGAAATTATAAAGATACATTAAAACGGATAAATAATTCCTACGGCTTCCGAAGCCCTTTCGATTTAATCAGAAATAAAACTCAATTTCTAGACAATCTGATATTCAGGATTCAAAGCAGCACAGATATTTTCTTTTCCGAAAAAAATAATTCTTTAAAATTGCTTACTAAGATTATAGAAAATAACGATATTTCGACACAGCTTAAAAAAGGTTTTGCTCTCGTAAGCCAGAATGGAAAAATTATTACTCGTTCATTGAACTACGATAAAGGAACCGAAAGCACAATCAGATTTTTTGACGGTGAAATAAAAATAAAATTATGACAAATATGAAAAAACAAAAAGATACATTCGAAGAATCATTAAAAAGATTGCAGGAAATATCGGACTTGCTTGAATCGGGTACGGTTGGATTGGAAGATTCAGTTACTCTTTATGAAGAAGGAATTGTCCTTTCTAAAAAATGTTTTAAACAGCTTCAGGATGCCGAACTGAAAATTACCGAGCTGAAAAAACAGCTTGAGCAATAATATAATATTCCAAATGATTTAAATAGGAAAAGAATGACAAATAAATCAAAGTATTCGCTGCTTTTTGATATTAACTCACCAAAAGATATCCGTGATTTCGATCTCCCCCAATTAAAAACTTTATGCAGCGAAATCCGTGAATATATGGTTGATATAATTTCGCAGACCGGCGGACATTTCGGCGGCGGTCTGGGTGCAGTTGAATTGACTGTTGCATTGCATAAAGTGTTTAATACGCCTCAGGATAAAATTGTATTCGATACCGGTCATCAGGCTTATCCGCATAAAATAATTACAGGAAGAAGAGACGAACTTGTTACAATACGTCAATTGCATGGTTTAAGCGGATTTCTTAAACGGACTGAAAGCGAATACGATGTTTTCGGAGCCGGACATGCCTCTACTTCAATTTCTGCAGCTTTGGGTATTGCTGAAGCAAACAGATTAAAAAAATCAGATGACAGAGTTGTTGCTGTAATAGGCGATGGTGCTATGACTGGCGGAATGGCATACGAAGCTCTTAATAATTCAGGATATTTAAAAAGTAATATAATTGTCGTTCTAAATGATAATAATATGTCAATTGCACCTAATATATGGCAGATTTCAAACTATTTTACCGAAATGCTCGCTCATCCGGATTATAACCGGGTTAAAGGAGCAATATGGGAGCTCACAGGCAAATTAGATACGTTCGGCGACAGAATACGAAAAGCTGCTTCGCGGCTTGAAACCGGCATAAAAGCTGTTGTTACACCCGGTTTGCTTTTTGAAGCTTTGGGATTTAAATATTTCGGTCCTACCAATGGTCATAACATTGGCCAATTGGTAAGTCAGTTCGAACATATTAAAAAGCTTAAAGGACCTATTCTTGTCCATGTACTTACAGAAAAAGGGAAAGGTTATAAACCTGCCGAAGGTCATATTCAAAGACTACATGCCTCAACTCCTTTCAATAAAGAAACCGGTGAAGCTCTTGATAACGGAAGCAAAAAACCATCTTATACATCAATTTTTGGTAAAGCTTTAACTGAGATAGTAAAAGATAAAAAAAATGTTGTTGGAATAACTGCCGCTATGCCCGATGGAACAGGTCTTAATATCCTGCAAAAGGAATTCCCCGAAAATTATTACGATGTGGGTATTGCTGAAGAGCATGCCATCACTTTTGCTGCGGGACTTGCCACCGAAGGAATTATTCCGGTTGTAGCAGTTTATTCTTCATTTTTACAGCGCGGATTCGATCAGATAATCCATGATGTCAGTCTGCAAAAATTACATGTCGTTTTTGCAATAGACAGAGCCGGCTTGGTTGGAGCGGACGGACCGACTCATCATGGCAATCTTGATCTTTCATTCCTGCGAATAATTCCTGATATGGTTGTTATGGCTCCAAAAGATGAGCTGGAATTAAGGAATATGCTTTTTACGGCGGTTGAATATAAAAGCGGTCCCATTGCAATCCGCTATCCGCGGGGTTCTGCATCCGGAAAAGAACTTAAACCGGGTTTCGAGTTAATTCCGATAGGGAAAAGCGAAACAGTTAGACAAGGAAAAGATTTGGCTATGCTTGCGGTTGGCAATATGGTTGCTTTCGCCGAAAAAGCTGCTGAAATGCTTGAAACCGAAGGAATAAGCTGCGAAATAGTTAATATGCGATTTATAAAACCTTTGGATGAAGAAAAACTGAAAGAGATTTCAGGAAAGTTCAAAAAGATAATTACTCTCGAAGAAAACTCAATTGTCGGAGGTTTCGGGGCAGGAGTGCTTGAATATTTAAACGCTAATGGTTTTAAAAATGAAATTAAGATTGTAGGGCTTCCTGATTATTATATTGAACACGGTACCCAGAAAGAACTTTATAACCTTATTGGAATTGATGCCGAAGGGATTTATAAAACTGCAAAATCTTTTTATTTAGGATGATGAAATAATAAAAAAAATAATAATAAATTAATCATATCAAGTTAGTTGACTTAAACTTTTCTAATTGATATATTTGTAGTCTTAATTTAGAATGAATGGAGGAATAGATGTTTGCTGTTGTTGATATAGCCGGGCAACAATTCAAAGTATCCGAAAACGAAAGTTATTATGTGCCAAGATTAGATGCAGAACCTTCAAGTGAAGTTACATTTGACTCTGTTTTGCTTTTATCGAATGAAAAAGGTACAAAAATAGGTGCTCCTGTTATTAGCGGAATTAGTGTAAAAGCTAAAGTATTAGAGCATCTTAAAGATGATAAAGTGCTTGTTTTTAAGAAAAAAAGAAGAAAAGATTACAAAGTTAAAAACGGTCACAGACAGCATTTAACAAAAATTGAAATTACGAAGATAGGATAAACCGGAGGAAATTATGGCTCATAAAAAAGGTCAAGGATCATCAAAGAACGGTCGTGATAGTAATCCGCAGTATTTGGGAATAAAAAGATTTGGCGGTGAAAAAGTAACTGCCGGTTCAATTCTTGTTAGACAGAGAGGTACGCAGTATCATCCTGGACTTAACGTAAAAAAAGGTACTGACGATACGCTATTTGCAACTACCGACGGCGTTGTAAATTTTACAGTGAAAAGGAATAACCGAAGATTTATAAACGTTCAATAATAAAAAAACCCTTCAATTTGAAGGGTTTTTTTATAGCATAATTTATGGGCAAATTAAAATCCTAATCTTTCCATATCTTCCACTAACGATTTAACAGCATTTACTGAATTTGTAAATAAAGCTGTTTCTTCATCATCCAGTGTAATTTCTAATATTTTTTCAACACCGTTTGCGCCGATAATTGCAGGTACTCCAACATAATAACCGTTTACATTGTATTCACCTTCCAAAAGGGCGCATACTGGCAGTACTCTTTTCTGATCGCCAAGAATTGCTTCGGCCATTGCAATTGCTGAAGATGCCGGAGAATAGAACGCTGAGCCGGTTTTCAACAATTTTACAACTTCGCCTCCAGCCATTTTTGTTCTTTCCACCATTGCATTCATAACTTCTTTTGCTTTGGCAGCATCATTATATTTTCTTTCAAGAAGTTCCATAACAGGCATTCCGTTTACATTTGCATATCTCACTAAAGGAACCATTGTATCGCCATGTCCGCCAAGAACCATAGCGTTAACATCTTTAACAGAAACCCCGAGTTCCCAGGCAATAAAAGATGAAAAACGTGAAGAATCCAATACTCCTGCTTGTCCCATTACTCGGTTAGCAGAAAATCCTGATACTTTTTTGAATAATGTAACCATTGCATCCAAAGGATTTGATATGATAATAACAAATGAGTTTGGGGCGTATTTTTTAACGTTTTCAGCAACTGACTTCATAATTTTTGCATTTGTTACAAGCAAATCGTCTCTGCTCATACCAGGCTTGCGGGGCAGACCTGCAGTAATAATTACAATATCGGAATCTTTAATATCTTCGTAAGAATTTGTTCCCTGAAGATTTGAATCAAATCCGTCCACGCGCGAAGCTTCGGCAATGTCTAAAGTTTTTCCCTGCGGCATGTCTTCCAAGATGTCGAAAAGCACAACATCACCCAATTCGCGTAATGCAATCAACTGAGTGAGCACACCGCCTATCTGACCGCCGCCGATAAGCGCAATTTTTTTCCTTGTCATTTAATTCTCCTTTTATTTTAAATTAAAAAAATTCTTTAAATTGAAATGAAATATATAAATAATTTTTTCTCGATTCAAATTGCAGCTGCAGATAAGATAAAAATAAATTATACTTTAAGAAATAAAAATGTTGTTGTTCCGTCTTCAGAAAATTTATATTGTAAATCTGTTAAAAAAGACCGCATTATATAAATTCCTCTTCCGCTGTCCTTAAGTATATTTTCAGGAGAAGTTGGATCCGGTATTTTTTCAAGTTCAAAACCGCATCCTTTATCAAAAATTTTTAATACGATTGTGCCCGATTCAAGATATAATTCTACGGTAATATCTTTATTAAAATCCATTTTATTGCCGTGGACAATACTGTTTGAGGCAGCTTCCGATGCAGCCAGAGTAAACCCTTCCAGTTTTGTTCCCTGCAAGCCCAATTGTTTTGCAGTTTTTGATACAAAACTTTCAATATCAGGTAATACATCAATTGTACTGGGAAAATGTTTCGAAAAAGAATTCAAAAATACTCCGATAATTAAAGCATTAAAATAAATATTTCGTTTTGTTTTTGAAAATATAATTTAAATAAAACAATGTTTAAAGAAATTTAAAGTTTCCAAATCACATCAAAATAAAAGTTTGAATTCTTACGCGAAAACTCACTTTCTGTTTTTATGAATTCGAACCATCCGTTAAAACTCAGCGTAACATTTTTCATATTCAGAAAAATTTTGGAAACAGGTCCGTAACTGGAATATGTGCTCACCAATTTTTTTGTAACATTATCCTTGTAATCATAATTATTTCTGAGGAAATACCTTATTCCTGCATCAAAAATCAAAATGTCATAAGAAAAACGGAATTTCGGTTCAACAAATATCTCGCTTATATATCTGCCCGGTTTGCCCGAAAAATCACTCCAGTTGAAATTCCCTTGTTCCGATAATTTTAACGATCCGGCTGTTAAAAAACTTAATTTTTCGTTTAATTTAATTTTAAGTGAATCTTTAATGCTCAGCTGCCGGAACGAATAACTTTTTGCGCTTTGAACTAAATGCTCGAATTTATATGTAGTATAATTAGCTGAAACCTCAGCAGTGAACGAATTAGAAAAATGAGCAGCTGAAAAATCGGAACCTGCAGAAAACTTTATATACCGCTTTATGTTGTTGTTTAAACTTCTTTCCGAAAAAAGATAAACTAAGGTGTTAACACCGATTTCACTGTTCAAAAAAATGTTAAGATAAGGACTTACCTTTCTCAGATACATTATCCGTCCGATGGTAAGAAGTTCATCCCGGTCATCAAAATTTTCGCTGCTCGGAGTGTCGTACAATAATTTGCGGTGAAAAAGGCTCATAGAAATCAAGTCGGCTTGAGATATAGGGAAATTTAAGTAAAAAGATAAATTGATGTTTTTTGAGGAATTAGTTTTACGCGATTCTTTATCTTTAATTTCCGAGAAAATATAATCGAGCATTCCTTCAGGTTTTTCGGCAATGTAATTTTCTTCAGTTTCCGAGTATCCTATTTGAACTGCTGCTGAAAATGCGCCGGGATTATATTCGGATAAAATATCAAATCCTAATCCAAATTCTTCAATCCTGCTGTCGTAAAGAGATGAGCTGAATTGATTAGAAATTTTATAAAGATAATTTCTTTTAATATCGCGCCACTGGATTTTAGTTCCCAAGTCGATAGAAAGATCGGCTTCGGGAATGAGTGCTTTAAATTTATCGGATACCGAATAAATATCTTCTGTTCGGCTTTGTATGTTGTTTCTTATATTAAAATTAGCATTTGTAGATGAATCGGCAGAAAAATAAAAATCCTTGCGGTTTTGAATATAAGAAGCATATAAATTATTCTTAATAAAATTGCTGTAAACATTTTCAATATTTACATTTGCTATCCGGTTGATGTTTTTACGGGGAGAAATATCTTCGTTTTTAAACATTAAAAACGAATTCAGCTTGAAATCTTCCAAAATGTAGTCGGTTGCATTAAATTCTCCGCCATAAATCAATCCCTCGTCTGTTTCCCCAGATTGACGGCTGTTTAAATATCCGCCGAAAGGAGTGATTTTAAAATTATTATCGAAGGAATAGGATAAATATAACACCGGACTAATATTGACAATATTATTATTATCATCCTGCCGGTTTTCGGAATATAATTCGTGATTAATTTTTGTGCCAATTTTAAGATCAGTCAGAAGCAAATATTCCGTAAAAAATAAAAATCTGCTTTCGTCTTTTATGCTTTTTGAAGTCTCTGTTATAATAGAGTTAAATTTTTCATTTATGCCTGCCGAAAAGTTTCCGGAAGTTAAATTATAGTTTAATATTGAATTATATGAGGCAACCTTCATAACTTTGTTAAATTTAGACAAAATTAAATTTTGGTAATCGGGCAGATTGTTAAAAATTAACGAATCTCTTTCATTTTGAGGAAGCACAACCGCGTATAAAAAAAATACGAAGAAATATTTGCTAAGAAAATTTATGGCAGCCTCATTCTATTTTTTAAGAATATTATAGCTTTTGTAACCAAGATAAATTTCTTTAGCGGCAGTTTTAATAACTGTGGAAACCGGAACAGCGAGAAGCATTCCTGTTATTCCCATAAGCTGGCTGCCTATAAGAATTAAAATAATAATAAGAATGGGATGAATATCAGTAGCTTTCGAAAAAACATTTGGCTGAACAAATCCGTTATCAACAGAATAAATAAATACAAACATCATAAATATGGAAGGGAGCATGGAAAAATCGCCGAATTGAATCACGGAAATGATTAAAGCAGGAAGTCCCCCGATTACAGGTCCGAAATAAGGAATGAGATGACCAATTCCGGCAATTGCCCCTATTGAAACTGCATTATCAATTCCTAAAAGCGTTAGCCCTAAAATACTCATAACTCCTACAAACAAAGCATCTAAAAGCCATCCGCGTACAAAACGTCCAAGCTGATAAATCATTTGTTTCAGTATGTAGTAAGACATTTCAAAATATTTATTAGGAAGAATACTAAGCATTCCCTTAATTATTTTTTTATCGTCCTTTAAAAGAAAGAAAGCCATAAACGGTACAATAACAAGAATTGTTATAAAAGAAAAAATGCTGGAAAGAATCTGATTAAAATTATTAAGGGAATTATAAAAGGTATCTCTGATAAAATTTCCTATTTGTCCGGCAAGATCAATGTTGTGTAAAAAAGGAATATATTTTTCAATAGCAGTCTGTAAATGATTAATGAAAATCAAAACCTTTTCTTCATTCAGCGATTCTGCCAAACGGTTAAGCTGCGAAGCTATTTTAGGAAGGAAAGAAGAAATGCCGAAAAATATTAAAGCTCCCGCTGCAGCAAATACAATTAAAACAGCAAATATACGCGAAACTCCGTGACGCTCCAAAAAACCGACTGCAGGACTGAATATAAAAGCAATTAAAACAGAAATTGAAACCATTACCAGAATATCAAAAAAAAGATAAGAGATTCCGGTAACAAAAATTATAAATAACAGACTGATAAAAAGTCTTGCAGCGTAATTTTTTGTAAAATCAGATAAAAGCATTTATTCCAACAGATAAATATTTATTGTTTTAAAATATTCATTATTTACAATTTTATAAATAATTAAGTTAGATAAAAATAAAAATCTGCAATCTTTGTATATTTAAATTAAAAAACAGAGGAATATATGCTGCAAAATAATTTGATGAACAAAATTAAAGCAAAAGCAAAAGGGAAAAAACGAACAATTGTTCTTCCGGAATCGCACGATGAAAGAGTTTTAAAGGCTGCCGGAATTTTGTTGAATGAAAAAATATGCTCGGTTATAACAATAGGGAACGAACAAAAAATTTTAGAAGATGCTGAAAGAATGAATTTGAATTTATCGGGAATTAAAATTTACGATCAAGATAATTCTGAAAAAACTGAGAAATTCAGTAAAATATTTTATGAAATGCGGAAAACAAAAGGTGTTACTCCCGAAAGCGCCCGCGAAATTATACAACGCGATCTTTTTTTTGGAGCAATGCTGGTTAAAGAAGGATTAGCAGACGGTTCTGTTGCCGGATCAACTGCTTCTACCGGTGATGTTTTAAGAGCAGCACTGCAATGTGTAGGAATGCCGGAAGGAATATCAGTCGTTTCCAGCTTTTTTATGATGATCTTTCCTGAAAAAGTTTACAGTTTTGCCGATTGCGCAGTTGTACCTGATCCTACTTCAATTCAGCTTGCCGATATTGCAATTTCGACAGCCGAAAATCATCGCAAACTTACGGGAGAAGAACCTTTTGTTACTATGCTGTCATTTTCAACAAAAGGCAGCGCTAAACATCCTTTGGTAGATAAAGTTACTGAAGCTATGGCAATTTTAAATAGTAAACGCCCGGATATAAATGCTGACGGAGAATTTCAGTTTGACACTGCAATAGTTGAAAGTGTTGGTCTGCGTAAAGCCCCGGGAAGTAAAGTTGCAGGAAAAGCAAATGTACTTGTTTTTCCGGACTTAAATGCAGGAAACATTGGCTATAAAATTGCACAACGTCTTGGCGGAGCAGAAGCAGTTGGTCCTGTAGTGCAGGGATTAAAAAAGCCGTTATTCGATTTAAGCCGCGGATGCAGCGTTGATGATATTGTAAACACATCTGCAATAGCAGTTCTGATGTCATAAAAATAAATTTAAAGGAAAGCGAATTATTGTTGATTTCCTTTTGTTTTAATTCTTTTAACAAAATGGAATTAAGATGAAAACAATAATAATATTATCTCTCCTTTCTATAGCTTTTACAAATTTCTCAAATCCGGTAGACTTAAATAATATCCACGATATTAAAGTGAAAAACATTTATGGCGAAGAGGTTCAACTAAATAAATATGAAGGAAAGGTTTTGCTGATTATAAATGTTGCAAGCAATTGCGGCTACACAAAACAGTATGCCGGACTTCAGAAAATTTATGAAAAGTATCAAAGCAAAGGATTAGAAATTTTAGCTTTCCCTTGCAACGATTTTGGCGGACAGGAACCAGGATCGAATGAACAAATTCAACAGTTTTGTTCCGCGAATTTCGGTGTTACCTTTGAAATATTTGATAAAATTAGAATTCTTGGGGATGATAAATCTCCGCTTTATAATAGATTGATAAATAATTCCACTGCATATAAAGGCGATGTAAAATGGAATTTTGAGAAATTTTTAATTTCTAAAACAGGCAGAATTATAGCCAGATTCCCATCTAAAACTGAACCCGAAAGTGAAGAAATAATTTCTTTAATTGAAAAAGAACTCTAAGATTAAATTTCCAAAAAAAAAGATTTATCTTTAATCCATCAATCAAATTAATTATTTTAAATACATTAAAGAGCAAAGTAAGAAACAGTTAAAGGGAATTGTATGAATTTTTTGAGAATCAGATTTATAAGTTCAATATTTGTAATATTTTTACAATTTATTATTGCCGCTCCTTCAGGCGGACCTTACGGACCGGTTAAAAAAAATTATGAAATTCCTAAAACTGATGGAAAAATATATTTTGTATCGCCGGAGGGAATTGCCTCAAACAGCGGGGAATCAGTTGAAAATTCCACAACAATAGAAAATGCAATAAGCAATGTAAAAACAGGCGACGTAATAATTCTTCGCGGAGGAATTTACCGCACAGGAAATCTGTTGCTGAATCAGGGCGTTACAATACAGCCTTATAAAGATGAGCAGCCGGTGTTTAAAGGTACTTATGTGGCAAAAGACTGGCAGGATTTGGGAAACGGAATATGGAAAACAAGCTGGAAACATTTATTCCCTATGAAACCGCAGGATTGGTGGAGAAGAGACAGGGAAGGGAAAAAAACTCCGCAGCACAGATTTAATAATGATATGGTTTTTGCCGACGGAAAATTTTTACAGTCTGCCGGATGGGAAGGGGAACTTGATGAAAATTCCTATTATATCGATTATGAAACCGGAACAGTTTATATCGGAATAAATCCGGAAAATAAACTTATTGAAATTACTGCTTTTGATGTTGCAATACACAGAGTTACAAATGAAGTACACGGAAAACAAAGCGATAAAAAAGGTTATGTGCTTAAAGGAATAAAATTTATGCAGTATGCCTATCGGGCATTGGAAGTAGACGGTACAGAACCCGAAGGAATTTCGCCTGAAGATCAGCACGGCAAAGATGTAGTCGGGACTGTTATAGATAATTGCGAAATATCATTTTGTTCGCGGGTTGCTGCGTTTTTAAGAGGTGACAATCTGATATTAAAAAACTGCAAAATTTCGGATACCAGCACTGAAGGCATATATATAATTTCTTCAAATGATGTGCTTTTAGAGAAAAGTATTTTTCTGCGTAACAATATCGAAAATATTACCGGTTATTATCCGGCAGCAGTTAAAATATTTAATCAGTGTTACAGAGTTATGTGCAACGATAATTATGTAACCGAACAATTTAATTCTAACGGAATATGGTATGATGTAGGAAATGTTGACGGGGTTTTTATAAATAACTGGATTGAAAATGTAGGAAATAAAAATTCCGAGTTCTTCCCTGGTCAGGTATGGCCGAGCGATAACGGTTTCTTTTTTGAAATCTCAAAGGGTGTTATTTGTGCCGGAAACGTTTTTGTAAATTGCGATCATGGAATGTTGATATTAAATTCGAATAACGCACGGATTTATAATAACACATTTGTAAACAGCACAGCCTGCATAGGCAGAGATGCCCGCAGCGCTCAGGGAGATCATTTCGGATGGCATCCGGCAACGGGACCCGATGTTGATGAACGGATGGGACATATTTTTGAAAATAACCTGCTTGCGGGTGACGAAAACTATTCGCGTCCGCTGTTATTTGTCTGGCAGTCGAGAAAAATCTGCGATAAGATAAAAGATCCACAGCTTAAAGAATTTAATAATAATGTTTACATAACCGAAAATATTAATGAATCTTTAATTATCTGGGGTCCCGCTGAAAATTCGAATTGCAGGATTGAATTGAATAATTTAGACCAAATAACAAAAATGTACCCGGCTTTTGAAACGGAAAGCAGACATTTTACTGAAAGAATAAGCGATATATTTATCAACAGTTATAAGGATAACTATAATGTACGGGACAAAAATAATTACAGCAGTTATGCAAAGGAACTGCCGGAAAATATTGGAAAGCTGCTGAATACCGCCAAAAACGATAAATATATTGGGGCTTATAAATGATAACCAATATTAGCTGTTAAAAATCAACATTAAAACAGTTTTTGTTGAAATCTAAAAATTTTTCATTTTAAAAAAGGAGTGTTAAGTGAAAATTGAATTTGTTGGAGGAGCGCAGACAGTTACAGGCTCGATGCATCTTCTTCATATCAACGGAAAAAAAATTTTATTGGAGTGCGGACTTTTTCAAGGAAAGCGCAGCGAATCTTATGAGAAAAACAAAAATTTCAGATTTGATCCTTCAAAAGTTGATGCGATGATACTTTCTCATGCTCATATCGACCACAGCGGGAACATACCGAATCTTGTAAAAAACGGTTTTAAGGGATTAATTTATGCTACTGCCGCTACTGTGGATTTGTGCCAGATTATGCTTCGCGATTCGGCTCATCTGCAGGAAAAAGACATTGAATGGGTAAACAAGAAAAAGATTAAGAAAAATGAAGAGCCGATAGAACCCCTTTATACGCTAGAAAATGTGGAAGATGCTATGAAGCTTTTTGTTGGAGTTCAATATAATCAGCAGATTACAATTTTGCCGGGAATAAAATTTACTTTTCGCGATGCCGGACATATTATCGGTTCAGCAGGAGTTCGTCTCGAAATTGAAGATGAAACAGGAAATAAAATTGCTTTGGGGTTTACAGGTGACATAGGCAGACCCGATTCTCCCGTTATCCGTACCCCGGATATTTTACGCGATATTGATTATTTGATTATGGAAACAACTTACGGCAACAGATTTCATTCACCTTCGGAGGAAATTGAACAGGAATTGGCTGATACAATAAATAAAGTTATCGAACGGAAAGGCAAAGTAATTATTCCGGCTTTTTCGGTTGGAAGAACACAAACAATGGTTTATATGCTTCATAAACTTTTCGATCAAAACAGGATTCCCGAAATTCCGGTTTTCGTCGACAGTCCTTTAGCTGTTGATGCAACAAACATTTTCCGTTCGCATCCCGAATGTATGGACAGAGAAACATATCGTATCTTTTTACAGGACGGCGATGATCCTTTTGGTTTTGGAAGATTGAAATACATCAAGAAAGTTGAAGAATCGAAAGAATTAAATAACCGTACCGATCCGATGATAATAATTTCGGCATCGGGAATGGCGGAAGGCGGGCGCATTCTTCATCATCTGGCAAATAATATTCAAAATTCCAATAATATGGTTTTATTTGTCGGTTATGCCGCCGAACATACTCTTGCAAGAAGAATTATGGACGGCAACGAAAAAGTTAACATTTTCGGTGAAGAATTTTTAGTAAAGGCAGAAGTTAAAATAATGGATTACTTTTCGGCTCACGCAGATCAAAACGAACTGCTGAATTATGTGAAAATGAACAGACCCGAAAAATTAAAAAAAATATTCCTTGTACACGGCGAACAGGATATGGCTTTGCCTTTTAGAGAAAAACTAATCCAGCTTGGCTTTAATTCCGTTGAATTTCCTATTCCAGGATCAATTTATAAATTGAATTAAAAGTGAAAAATATTCCGGTAAAAAGGCAATTTTTGCCGGGATATTTTACCAGCTTATTAAAGCAGCAAATAAATTAATCCCAGTTCGGTCATTACAAATTATGTAATTATTAAAATACAAAGTATATTTGACCGAAATGGGTAACCCCGACTTATCCCGATTGGAACGGGATGTTTCTCAAGAATGCATAGATTTTGTTAGTCGTTCCGCCATTATTTTTTTCTAATGGCAGATTTGGGTTAATAGTAAAACACATTCTGATTATTTTTTATGTTTTTACGAAAACAAAATAAGCAATTATTTCTTTTTCTGTTTTATTAACTTATTTTTAAGGAGCAGATTGAAGTTCTTCTAAACTTTTGCAAATGATGAAGTGAATGTTCCGGAATAAGGCATAAATTTTGTCAATTATTAAGATTTCCCAATAAAAACAGGATAAAATAGTATTGCAATGAAAAGACAAAAAACAAACAAAATTAAAACAGCTTTCGGTTTAGCAACAGTAATAGCGCTGCTTATCATCGGCTGTTCAAACAGTTCTATGGAAAATTCAGATTATTTTGATGGAATAATAATAATAACAGGAAATGAACCTTTTACAAATCCTTCTGTTCAAACCGATTCCGGCGAAGTTTATGTAATTAATTGTAAAAAAGAGGAGAGACAATTCTTTTTTGACAATCAGGGAAAAAATATCAGAATTTTTTACTCGGAAATAGTTGAAAGACCGCAAGGGAAAACATTAACTTTAATTAAATACAATTTTATTGAAAAGGATAAATTATAAGATGAAAAAAATACTTTTAATGTTTACTGTATATGTTGTTTGTTCGTTTAGTTTAGTATATCCAAACGGTGCCGAAAAAAGCGAAGCTAAAACTGAAACAGTACAAAATGAGCCCCAGCCTATTGATGTTGCTCCATTTTTAATAAAGGCTGAAAATGAAATAGCAGAAAGACTGAAAAAAGATCCGGGCATATTCAGCAGGCAAAAACTTAAAAAACAAACAGCGTGGAATTTTTCTGTGGGAAGCACAAAATCCTGGTGGGCAAGTAATTTTGAAACGGAAGAATTCTATACTATTAATTCTACTTGCAGGGCAGTTGGTACGCATTGTTATATTTTTGTAGCCGATGACGAATGGAACAGCAGAGTTACACAAACTCAGGTTGATGCTGTTAAAAACGCTTTCGATAGTTCAACTCCGGCAAATAATTCAAAAGGAATATACGAAACAGTTACCGGAGTTTTTGGCAACGCGCCAGACGAAGACAGCGACAGCAAAATAATCATTCTTATGATGAATATTCTGGATGGATATCAAGAAGGTACAAATGCGGGCTTTGTTGCAGGTTATTTTTATCCAATTAATGAATTTCCGCAAGCAGAATTATTTGGTACAAAATATAAAAGCAATGAGGCTGAAATATTTTATATGGACTGTTACCCAGCAAATTTGAGTACTGATACAGGGCTTCAAAATTCATTAAATACAACAGCTCACGAGTTTCAGCATATGATTCATTGGAATTATCACAGGAGTACGCCCCAGCAAACATTTTTTAATGAAGCCTGCTCCGAAACAGCGCCATATATTTGCGGTTATGGTATAAGGTCGCATTCTCTTTTTACATCAAACACAAACATTGCGCTTACAAACTGGAGCAGCAATTCGGAAGATGTTTTAATAGATTATGCAAGAGCATCAAGATTTTTTCTGTATATGTACGAACAGTTCGGCTCAGAGTTTTTTACAAAATTTGTACAAAACGCAAATATCGGAATCACTGCTTTTAATTCGGCGCTGGCTGAATTATCTACACCTACATCAAGAAGATTTGATGACATTTTAGTTGACTGGAGTATTGCAAATGCAGTTAATGATAAATCGATAAATTCAAGATGGGGATACAGCGCTCCCAATTTATCGGTTGTTGAAGGCGAAACCGTCTGGGAATTAAACAACACAAATGTAAGCGTGAGCTTAATGAATTATGCTTCTCGCTGCTTAACTTTTCAAACAGGATCTAATTTAAGTTTTTCTATTAACAATGATGCATCGGGAATTGCGTTTAAGGAAGCAAAGTTTGGAAGTTCAACCAGCGTAACTGATATTTTACCGGGAACTTTATATTCCGAACCGGCTTTTGGTACCGATTACAACGTTGTGAAAATTATTGCTGTAAACAATAATAGCTGGGCATCGAGTTTTTCATACAATTCAAGCGGCAACACTACGCTTGTTAATGAAGTTGAGTATGATGCAGACTTCGAAAGCGATTATTATCTGCAATTTAAAGCGGGAGAAAGACAAGGAGTTGAGTTTGAAGCCGTAACCGGAGCAAAATTGAATTCGATTAAAGTGATGCTGCGGAAAACTACGCCGATTACTTGTAATATTTATTCAATGGGTACAATTTTATCCCCAACCGGAACAGCATTAACAAACTCTTTTACATTAACAGCATCAGCAAACGGCGAATGGGTTGAAAAGGACTTTTCATCCGAAAACATTCCTTTAGATAACGGAGCATTTGTATGCGTTGATATTCCTGAAGATGTTACTGCTGCCGTTGGTAACTGCGTGCTGGTTACTTTGAAACCAGGGCAAGGTTATGAGAACAGTCTTTTTTATGATATAGACGACTCGAGCTGGAAATACTTTGTTGATGCTTCCAATACATTTCTTAACAGAATAAGGCTAACATTTACAGCTAATGTAAACGGAGTTGAACAAATAATTGAAGCCAACCCGGCTGCTTACAAGCTAGAACAGAATTATCCTAATCCGTTTAACCCTTCAACAAAAATCAGGTTCAGCGTTTTGAATTCCGAAAAAGTTGAACTTAATATTTTTGATATTACAGGACAAAAAGTTGCCGAGCTGGTTAACGATTTCAAGAATCCCGGAACGTATGAAGTAGTTTGGGACGGTAAAAATATGAGCGGCAGCGAAGCTTCCAGCGGAGTATATTTTTACACTTTAAGAACCGGTTCATTTAACAAAACCAGCAAGATGGTGTTAATCAGGTAAAGATGTGAAACGAAAACCGGAAGCAGTTAGTGAAACAATAAATAATTAAGCAATAAAATAAATCGGGATATAAATTAAGGGCGGAAACGCCCTTTTTTAATTAAGAATTAAAAATTAAGAATTAAAAATTAAGAATTAAAAATTAAGAATTAAAAATTAAGAATTAAAAATTAAGAATTAAAAATTAAGAATTAAGAATTGTTGTTAAGTCCTACCTGAAAAATAACAAACCCTGCAAAAACAAACTTTCTATCGCTTTTTCTAAGTACATATACCTAGTACTAGGTAATTGTACGTATATACTTTTATTAATTTTTATATTATATTCAAATTAAATATATTTATATATTATTATGAAAAATATCAAAGATAAAATTATCAGACAGGCAGAAATCCTTGGGATGGCGGCAAACAAGACATCCTTTTTTACGGTTAAGTATTTTGCAGATTTATTTAATGTTGATGAACTTACAATAAAACGGGATTTGAAAGAGTTAAGGGAAACGGGCATTTCAATTCATTCTATCCGAAATAAAGGTATTGTAATTTTTAATCAGGTTGATGAAAATATCATAAAATCGTTAATAATACAGTATATGGGCGTTGCATTATCTAAAAATTCTTACGATCAGGCTGTTAACTCGCTTATCAAATTACACGGAGTTAATGCAGTTTATATAATTGCCTGTTTAAGGAAAGGTATTGAAGAAAAAAGAAAAATTATTGTAGGCTATAATAAACCTGAAGCGGACAGATCTGAGAAACGGACAATTGAACCTTGTTGCCTTTTCCAGAATGAAAAAAATTGGCGGCTGCTTGCCAAGCACAATGGAATGATGAAGCAATTTTTACTTGATAGAATTACAAGTGTTGAACTGACTTATGAAAATTACAAACCTTTGAAGAAAAGTGAAATCGATAAGCTGTTTAACACATCATTTATGAATTGGATTGGCGATGATGAGTATGCTGTAAAATTGAAATTATTCCCGCCTTGGAATGAATGGCTGAAAAGCAAACAGCTAATGCCTTGCCAGAGTATTACAGATAACCGCGACGGAGCTTTTATTTTAGAAACTGTAGTTAACAGCCTTGATGAAATAGCAAGCTGGATTGTAAGCCGGGGAAAAGGTATTGTTGTGCTTGAGCCGCCGGAGTTGAAAACATTGGTTGTTAAACGCGCCCGGGAAACTTTAAGTAATTACGATTTATGAATTACGAATTACGAAATAAATATCATTTAATGTTACTGATGGGAAAATTATTTTTTATTACACTTAGACACGGAAGATTGTGAAATTGAAGGATTGAAGGATTGAAGGATGGAAAGTGCTATTTTGGCATGCCGTGCCAGCCACGTCAAAGTCAGTCAGAGCCTGATAAACCGGGTAAACCGGCAGGTGGGGATTTTACAGATTAACACGGATTAAAGACAAACAATGAGATTAAAAATTAGATTTAGGGCGAATGGTTCGAACTTGTTCCCGCTGAATTATAATTATCCGCTTTCGGGAGCGATTTATAAAATGCTGAAGTTTGGCTCGCCGGAGTTTGCTGAATTCTTGCACGAAAGGGGTTTTTCAGTTGATGGCAAGTTTTATAAGTTATTTTCCTTCGGGCTTGAGTTTGATAAAGCAAGGTTTGAAAGAACCGAAATAAAGTTATTATCTCCGAATGTCAATCTTACTGTATCTTCCACTATGGTTGATTATTTTATACAGAATTTTGTAATGGGTGCTTTTCAAAGACAAACAATTGAAATTTATTCGAATGGAATTTTATCGCAGTTGGATGTTGAAATGATGGAATCGCTTAAAGAACCTGAATTTACTGAAAATATGAAATTTAAAATGATCAGTCCTGTTGTTCTATCTACTAAGAGGGAACAGAACGGAAAATTAGGACAGTATTTTTTCAGGTATTACGACGATATTAACGAAATTAACAGGGTGTTCAACCAGAACTTGATAAATAAATATAAACTTGTAAATAAAATAGACTATTCCGGTAAACCTTTGATGTTCAGGTGGGATACTGATTATATTAAAAGACAAACTGATAACGGAAAAAAAATAACAAGGCTTGTCACAGTCAATAAACCAAACGAACAGCCCGTTAATTTTGTGGGTAATGTTTGTCCCTTTTTTGTGAGCGGCAGCCCGGAATTGATTAAAACAGGTTACGATTGCGGCTTTGGTGAAAAAAACAGCATGGGGTTTGGACTTTGTGAAGCAATTACGAATTAGGAATTACGAATGAAATAACAGAGATGACACGAATTACACGAATTTGCACGGAAAGAAAAATTGATTGAACTAATGTATAAAAACTTTTTTAAACAATTAACCGGGTTTGATCCATACACTTATCAAGTTGAATGCTTTAAAAAATATTTTGAACATACAAATATGATTATTCAAGCGCCAACGGGAAGCGGTAAAACTTGGGCTGCGATTACCCCATTTATCTTCAGTTGGCAGCAGTGGGAAAAAGGGGAACAAAAAGTTGAAGAATATCCAAGAAAATTAATCTATTCATTACCACTACGAACATTAGCAAATTCACTTTATAAAGAAGTCGCAAATACAATTAAGAAAAGGTACCCTGAATTAAATTTGAAAATTAAACTGCAAACTGGAGAATACGCGGACGATCCTTTTTTTGAAGGTGATATAATTTTTACAACCATTGATCAGACTTTGAGCAATGTTCTGGGAATTCCTCTTTCGTTACCCCAAAAATTAGCAAATATAAATGCAGGTGCTGTGTTTTCTTCTTATTTAATATTTGATGAATTCCATTTGCTTGATCCAAATATTGCATTAAAGACTACAGTTACACTGTTGGAATTAATGTCTCGAATTACACCTTTCTGTTTAATGACAGCGACATTATCAAATTCTTTTTTAGAGAAAGCCGGAAATAACTTAAAAGCAGATTTAATTAAAATAAATAACAGAGAATACCAATCTTTTGCCTTTGTCCGAAATAATTCAGAAAGGAAAGTTAACGTAAAAGATACTGAAATTACTGTTGATGATGTTTTGGAAAATCATAAAAATAAATCAATTGTTATTTGCAATACTGTCGATAGATGCATTGAATTATATAAAAAGTTGTCGAACACCTGTTCAGAAAAAGGGATTGAGCTTCTCTGCATTCATTCGAGATTTTTTCAAAAGGATAGAAAAAACAAAGAAGAAAATATCATAAAATTGTTTAGCAAAAATGATTTATCAAACTGTATTTTGGTTTCAACCCAAGTGATTGAAGTGGGATTAGATATATCTTGTAATACGATGTATACGGAAATATCTCCAATAAATTCATTTTTACAAAGAATTGGAAGATGTGCAAGATGGGGAGGACAAGGAGAAATTTTTGTTTATGATGTGCCTGAAAATAATTATTTACCTTACGATAAGGTTTTAAGTCAAGCAACATTTATAGAGCTTTTAAAGCTTCAAAAAGAGAATTTAGATTTTTTTCGATCCCAGCAGTTAATAGAAAATGTGTTATGTCAGTATGAGACTAAAATATATTATGAAATTAAATATGCACTAGGCAATACTTGGGACAGCATACGCGATAGTTGGCGAACGGGAAACCCATCATTTGTGAGAACATTGATTAGAGACATTAGGTCTATAAGTGTTGTATTGCTCCCAGAAGGATTAAAAACCGATTCACTTTATAAGTATGAATCTATTTCAATGAATCCATTTTCGGTTAAGAAAAAAGTAAATGAAATTCTTGATAGATATGAAGGAGAGCAACCAACAATATTAATGAAATTGGAAGAATCTAATTTCAATATTATGGAAGAATCTGATAGCGATTATTTGAAAGTAAAAGTACTTGAGCGTCTCGAAGTTGATAAGATACACTTGGAAAATATTGTGGCACTCAATTCCAATGAAATCAAATATTCAACTGATTATGGGCTAGATTTTATTTCAGGTAAGAGAACTAAATCAAAAGTAAAGAAGGCTCAGGCAAAATTTCAATATCAAATAAAAATGGATACTTATAAACAACATATAACCTGGATGTTACAGATCCTTGAAGAATTTAATTCTATTTGGTTTCCACTAAATAAAATTCAAGGGTATAAATATAAATCGTTTGATTTGAAAGTGATGTTAAAACTGATAATCGTAATGCACGATTACGGCAAATTAAACGACTTGTGGCAAAATATTGTCTGTGATTATCAAACTCAAAAATCGAAAATAGCTATTAGAAATAGTGATGGAGTATTTCTTGCGCATAGTGATTTTGATCCGAACTCAGATGTGGACAAAGACATACTTTTAACTATATACAATAAGTACAAAGTCAAAAGGAAACCTGAACATTCAGGTATAGGAGCATTTGTTGTAAAATGTTTACTACCTATTGGCTTAAATTTCGATTATAACAGAGAAAATGAATCTTTTCTTCAAATCGTTACCACAACCATTTTACGTCATCATTCAGCTTTAACCAAATCTGTTCCACCTTATAAAGTATCAGAAACTGCAATAAAATTTCAGAATGATTTTATTGTAAAGCAAATTGTTCCACAATTTTATTTAGAAGACACAAGAAAAATTCCGTATAGCCAATATAGGGGTGAAGATTTATCAAGTGAAATAATTCAATTTAATGATGAACTGGAAACGATATTATATTTCCTATTTGTGCGAACGTTGAGACTTTGTGATCAAAAATCATTTAAATTTAACCAATAATGGATGAAAATATGAAAGAGTTTTATGTATTCAAAGAAAGCGGAACATTTTCAGATACGCTTGAATGTTTAGGATTTGTTGCAATATTGCAAAAGATATTTGAACGAATAGACAGGATAATTAAACCTGAAATAATAATTGAAGATAAAGGGGGATACTTTCAAATTACTACCGATAAAGTTATAACAGAAGATATGTTGCTTTGCTGTGAATATTTTGATTTTATCCCATATATTGCAAATAAAAAAGATAAAAAAGAAGAATTAGAATTTAACTTTATCGACTATGAGAAAGAAAAAGAAATAAGAGATATTGCGTATAAAAACAAAGGTGATAAAAATATACAACAACCAAGAATAGATTTTGATATTGTGAGAACTTTTGCCAATATAGGAGAAAGAACAGGCAATAAAAAAGTATTCGAAAATTGGCGCAAATGGAAAAACGATTTTAACATCTTGGTGACATTTTTACTAAAGTATTATAATGAAGATTTCGAAAAACGGAAAGAAATTGCTAATAAACTTGAAAAGATTTCAGAAGAGAAAAAAATAGCTTGCATAAGCTCTTATCAAGATATTAATCCTGATAAAGGAAAAGGAGTAAATTCTGATAAAGCTAATAGTATTAAACTTGGTGGAATAAAACTATATTGGTTGCCACAAATGTTACGTTTTGCTGGCGCATGGAATTGCTTAATAGTAAAGTATATCGATAAAGATTTCAAGACTTATGCTCTTGCGCCCTATAAAATTAGTTTCCAGCGTTTAAATAATATATACAATTCATTAAAACCATTATTAAAACCATTAGTAAAGGAAAAGGATTCAATTAAAATAGATATTTTGTTAATACAATTGACAGTCATTGAGTTAATCAAATATGATGAGAAATATAATAAAGAATGGTCTTTTGGGCCTATAAATGACAAAATAGCGGGATTTCAGTTTGCTTATTACAAAAGTTTAGGAAATAAACCTGCTGTTACAAATATTGGATTTCTAAGGTTACCAAATTTTGTAAAATTTACTTCGGAAAAAGAAGGACAACATTGGATCGACATTTGGAATGAGCATAAAGAAATTATAAGCAATATTAAAGAAAGTAACTCTTCAAATATTTCAATGTTACAAAGTTACCGACAATTTATTTCTGCAAGTGATTTTGAGGCATTTTTTGAATTTCTTTATGGATATGCTTCTTTTATTATAGCCGCTTATAATGATAGTAAATTTTATATAAAAGCATTTAATTTAAATAATATGGAGGTATTAATGGCATCAACAGATAACTATCTTGAGATTATTAAGAATAGTGGTTTTATTTCTATTGCCAAAGCAATTAGAAATTGTACAATTATTCCCATAATCCATAAAGAGAAAAAAGATGTAATTTTCGGATTAAATCAAAAAATCAAAATTGCATCAAGAACAAAAGATTCACTATTAACTGAAATTGCGGAATTTGTTCAAAATTATAATGAAATGATAATGTTGAAAGATTATCATAATAAGGCACACAAAAAATATGTAACAACTGAAGATATTCAAGAATTTTGTAGTCTTTTTGATGGGAATTATTCACCCAAACTAATTGCAGGATTACTTGTAGCAATTGGTTATGCAAAAGAACCAACAATAGAATACGCTAATGAAATCAATAATCAAAATTTAGATGGAGCAGAAAATGAATAGAATAAGTTCAATCTCAATTAGTGGCAGAATTACTTTAAATATGCATTCTTTAAATAATGAAGGTAATGAAGGAAACCAAGTTTTAACCAGACAAGTAACTATTGTTGATGAAAATGGAAAGCCAGTAACTGTTACAGCAGTAAGTGGGGATATGTTGAAACATATATTTTCCGAACATTTCTGGAAAATTGCAAATGAACAAGGATTAAATTTATCCGATACTTCAAAGGTGTTTAATGCTAATCGGATAGTTAGCAAAGATTTAAAGAATACAAAAAAGGATGATTTGAAAAAGCAGGATTTGGCTATGGATGAAGTTATAAAAACTTGTGCTTTATCGGATATTTCTGGGGCAATGATAACAGACATAGGAAATTTTGCTCGGAAATCAGTTGTTGAGTTTGGATGGCTAATTGGAATGCCGGATTCAAATGAAACGGAAAATTATTTCCATGCTAAATATGTTTCAAATGCCTCAGATACTGAAAAAGATTCAGGAAATTTAGGGCAAAATATTTTTCATCGTCCGGCTAACTCAGGTCAATATGCATTTGTAAGTAATATGGAGATATCAAGATTAGGATATAATGATATCACAAAAGAATATTCAATTAATGCAGATGAGCGGAAAAAAAGATATAAAGCTTTGTTAAAATCAATGCTTTATACAATTGTTAAGCCAAATGGAGCGATGAGGAATACACAAAATCCACATATTGTAAATTTTGAAGGTGCTATTTCATATTCAACTTCAAGTTGTCCGGCACCCACAGTTTCTGCTATAAATAAAAGTTATAAAGAAGAGATTGAAAAAGTAACCACCGAATTAAATAAAATTGCTAGCGATTCTTTGAAGATAGAAGTTTTCAGTTCTCTTTCCGAATTTTCAAATAAGTTTGTAGCGCTTATTAACGATACCGAACCAAATGAACTAAATGTTACAGAATAATAAATGGCGGGAGGTTATATGTATCTTGAAGTGTTTTATGAACCTACAACGTTATTTTCATTAAAACAAAGTGAGGCTACTAATTCGGGGAGCAAGAGTTTAATATCTCCGTCTCCCTATTCGATAAAAATGGCTTTATTAAATGCAATAATCACTTTTGATTCTTTAACTGTCGCAAAGGAACAATTTGAACTTATTAGGGACTTAAATATTTCGTTTTCACTACCGCAAGAAATTGTTGTAAATAATTGTTTCATTAAAATAATGAAAGACAATGATAAAGAAACGAATAAGGCTATAAAGGAACTTAAACCATTTAAATCAACGGTGGCTTTTAGGGAATATGTTTATTTAAAAAGCAATATTTCTTTTGCTGTAGAAATAAAAATTAAACCTAATGTTAAAGTATTGCAGGACTATGATTTCTTAAAAAAATGGTTTATGCACATTAATTATTTTGGGAAAAAAGGTTGTTTTTTTCAGTTTCATGGTGCAGAAATTAAAGATTATTCTGCACTCCCAATTGGTTACTCTTCAATATGGGGTAAATCTTTTTCTAATGGCATTATGTTCCAGTTGGATGATATGTCTGAAGAAAATAAGTTCGAGGATGTTAATACTTATTCAGATAAAAAACCAAAAAGAGAAAAAAAAATACTTGTGTTTCCTTATAAACAAATTGAATCAAATAAGAATTATACGCTATATAGAAAATTCATATGATTCCTGTGAAAATCCGTGAAATCCGTGTCAAATCTTAAACAAAGAGATGAGAAAAATGAAAGAAATAAACCAGATACCCGACAGCAAAGAAAACCGCAGGATGTACTATGAAATATGGCAAAGATACAAAGCGGGAGAAGAATTGGAAGGCGAAGAAAAGACAACCGCCGAACTGATGGCGCAGCATACAGACTGGTATGATTTCTGGGAATCGACTGATTTTGATAAAGAATTCGATCCGGAAACAAATGAATTCAATCCATTTTTACATTTAGTTTTTGATACAATAATAACAAACCAGATAAATGAAAATAGCCCGAAGCAAGCAAGATTTACATACAATAAACTGACAGCAAGGGGATATTCACATTTGGATGCGATACACCGGATGGCAGGGATATTTCTTGAAGAATTCTTTCCTGTAATGAAATACGGGAAGGTCTTTAATGAAGAAGCATACGCAAGTAAATTAAAAGGATTGAAAGATTGAAAACCGGAAAAAACTTTAATGAAGAAGCATACATAAGAAAATTGAAAAAACTTAAATAATACACAAAAGTGAAATCCGTGAAAATTCGTGAAATCCGTGTCAAAATAATCTTATCCGGAGAAAAAGATGAGTATAAAAGAAATAGTAAAAGCTGAAGAAATAGAAAGCAAAATACTTTTACTCCGCGGACAAAAAGTAATGATTGACCGTGACCTTGCGTTATTGTACGGCGTAACAACAAAAGCATTAAACCAAGCTGTAAAACGAAACAATGAAAGGTTCCCAACAGATTTTATGTTTAGGCTAAACGAAAAGGAAAAAACAGAGGTGGTAACAAAATGTGACCACCTTGCAAGCTTAAAGTTTTCTGCAAGTCTGCCTTATGTATTTACGGAACACGGAGCATTAATGCTTGCCTCGGTTTTAAATTCACCCAAAGCTGTTGAAGCAAGTATTTATGTAGTACGTGCTTTTGTAAGATTAAGAGAGATATTATTAACGCATAAAGAACTTGCACAAAAGTTAAAAGAACTTGAGCTGAAAACAGAAACACATGATGAACAGATTATGGCAATATTTGAAGCAATTAATTAACTTATTGCACTTCCGGAAAAACCTGGAAGAAAAATTGGATTTTAATAATAGTAATCCGTGCAAATTCGTGTCTGCCATAATTCCTGCCTGCCGATAGGCACGGCGTAATTTGTAATTAGTAATAGAGGTAAACTTGGTAAAAATAAAAGTACAGGATACAGAAATAAATATTCTTTCAATAAAGGAAGAAGACTACATTTCTTTAACCGATATGCTGAAAGCAAAAGACGGAGATTTTTTTATATCCGATTGGCTGCGGAACAGGAATACAGTTGAGTTTATTGGCATTTGGGAAAAGATTAACAATCCGGATTTTAATTATGGCGAATATGCCATAATTAGAAGTCAGGCAGGATTAAATAATTACAAAATCAGCGTTAAAGAGTGGGTTGAAAAAACAAATGCTATCGGACTAAAAGCAACGGCAGGAAGATATGGCGGCACTTATGCGCATAAGGATATAGCATTTGAGTTTGGAATGTGGATAAGTGCAGAATTTAAAATATATCTTATTCATGAATTTCAAAGATTAAAAGACGAAGAGCGGAAACAACTTGGCTGGGATATACGGCGGAATCTTGCAAAAATTAATTACAGAATACACACAAACGCAATAAAGGAAAACCTTATACCTGCAGAACTGACAAAAGATCAGGTAAATTTGATTTACGCATCGGAAGCGGATGTGTTAAATATGGCGCTATTTGGCGTGACAGCAAAAAACTGGCGGGATGAAAATCCTGATAAAAAAGGGAATATCCGCGATTTTGCAAATATATCGCAGCTTGTATGTTTGTCGAACCTGGAAAGCCTGAACGCACATTTTATAAATGAAGGTATCGTCCAAAGCGAGAGATTAAGGAAATTAAACACGATAGCAATACAGCAAATGAAGTTGTTAACAAATGAAAGGGAAATTGAAGGATTCAAAGATTGAAAGCCGGAAAAAAATTAAATAATACACAAAAGTTAAATCCGTGTCTTATCGTAATTCCTGCCTGCCGACAGGCACGGCGTAATTTGAAATTAGTAATTGGCTAAAATGACCGGTACACAAATACATTATTATTTTTTATGCAAGCGCAAACTATGGCTGTTTACCCACAAGATTGATATGGAGCAGAACAGCGATGATGTGGCTATGGGGAAATTTATATCGGAGGACAGCTACAAGCGCGAAAAGAAAGAAATAAAGATTGACGACATTGTGCTGGATTTTTATGATGAAAAAGCAAAGATAATCCACGAAGTGAAAAAATCCGATAAAATGGAAGAAACACATATCTGGCAAGTTAAGCATTATATCAGTGTTCTTGAAAGCAAAGGGATTGAAGGCGTTACCGGAGAAATTGATTACCCGAAGTTGAGGCAGACGGTAAAAGTTGAACTTAGTGATAATGACAGACTGCGGTTGGAGGAAATAAAACAGGAAGTTCGAACGATTATTGATTTGCCTCTTCCACCGGGAGTGATAAATAAACCGTTTTGTAAAAATTGTGCGTATTACGATTTATGTTACATATAGCGACACGGATTTCACGGATTTTCACGGAGAAAAAATGAAATTATTAAACGAAAAAGAAACTTATGAAATAATTGGATTATCAATGGAAGTCTATAAGATTCTAGGAAAGGGATTTTCGGAAGTTGTTTATAAAGATGCGCTGGAGTATGAGTTTACACAAAGAGCTATTTCATTTCAAAGAGAAAAGGAATTTAAAATAAAATACAAGGAAATATTTCTGCCGCGTAAATACAACGCTGATTTTGTTGTATTTGATAAAATTATATTAGAGGTAAAAGCTGTGGAATCAATTGTGAGCGGACATATTAAGCAAACACTGAATTATCTTGCAGCGTCAGGTTTAAAAATTGGTTTAATAGTAAATTTTGGAGAATATTCATTAAAACATAAACGAGTAATTTTATAATCCGTGTAAATCAGTGAAATCCGTGTCTATGAAAAGAAACTATTACATATTCAGCAGCGGAAAACTTATCCGCAAACAAAATACCCTCTACTTTGAACCTGGTCCTGCCGGTGAGCCGGAACTTGAAAAAGAAGAAGAGGAGATAGAAATAGAAGATGATTCAATAACAGAAGACGAAGCCGAAAAGCAGGAACAGCAGAGAATACCGCGTAAACCTATTCCTGTGGAGGATATTGAATCAATTTACTGTTTCAGCGAAATGAGATTTAATACAAAATTCCTTAACTTTATTGCACAGAAACAAATAACGCTGCATCTTTTTAACTATTACGGCTATTACAGCGGCTCATTCTATCCAAGGGAGCCATTCATTTCCGGAAGTTTACTTGTAAAACAGGTGGGTCATTACACAGATGCAGAAAAACGGGTAAAATTAGCCCAGAAGTTTGTAGAAGGTTCGGCAGAAAATATCAGAATGAATTTAAAATATTACGATAAACGTGAAAAAGATATGTCCCCGTTTATTCCTAAGATAGAAGAATTGATTCAGGATATAAAACACACTACTGACGTGCAGGAATTAATGGGAATTGAAGGAAATATCAGATCGACCTATTACACAACCTGGAATTTGATTATTGACCAAGTAATAGAATTTGAAAAGAGAATTAAGCGTCCGCCAACCAACCCGATAAATGCGCTTATTTCTTTTGGCAATTCGCTTGTATATACAACCGTACTTAGCGAAATTTATAAAACACAGTTAAATCCGCTGATAAGTTTTTTACATGAACCGGGCGAAAGAAGATTTTCGTTGGCTTTGGATATTGCTGAAATATTCAAACCTTTGCTTTCCGATAGAATTATTTTTGCCCTGATGAACAAGAATATGATAACAGAAAAGCATTTTGATAAACAAATGAACTACTGTTATTTATCGGAAGCCGGAAGAAAAATTTATCTTCAGGAATATGATGAAAAATTGAAAACTACAATTAAACACAGGCAATTGAAAAAATCTGTTAGCTACCGGCATTTAATAAGATTGGAATGTTACAAAATAATAAAACACATTCTCGGTGAAAAAGATTATGAACCTTTCAAAATTTGGTGGTGATAGTTAATTACGAATTACGAATTTCAAATTACGAGTTAAGAACAATGAAAGAGAATAATGTTGTAAAAGAGAAATCTTATAATTTTGTATTAAGGATTATAAAGTTCTATAAATATTTAAATGAACATAAAAAAGAGAATGTTATTTCGAAACAAATTTTAAGATGCGGTACTTCAATCGGGGCTAATATTGAAGAAGCATTAGGCGCTCAATCAGAAAAAGATTATTTCGCTAAAATTTGTATTTCATATAAAGAATGCAGGGAAGCACACTATTGGATAAGATTATTAACTGATAGCGGTTATATTAAAAAAGAACAAAGTTCATCGTTATTGGATGATTGCGAAGAATTATTAAAGATTATCAGTTCAATACAAAAGTCAATTAAAGCCAAATTTGATAAAAATCGTAATTAGTAATTTGAAATTAGTAATTGATAAAATATGTATGTAATAATAGTTTATGATGCCGCTCCCAAAAGAGGAGCAAAATTATTAAAATATTTACGAACACATTTAACTTGGGTTCAAAATTCGGTATTTGAAGGAGAAGCAACTCCGGCAAGATTCGAATCGATTAAAGCCGGGATTAAAGAAAGAATAAACAAAGAAAAAGATAGTGTTATTTATTTCACGCTGGATAATGATAAATATCTGAAACGTGGAATTTTAGGAGTTGAACGAAATGAAACAGATGTTTTTATATAACAATCGTCGTAACCCCGGGTTTTTAGCATTATTTGGGGTTGACGATAAACTGTGTAAAAAAAGCTTTGAAAATAGCTTAAAAACGCAGATATTGCGGGCGGTTTTAATCGTACTAATGTAGAATTGAAATAAGAATAGTTACTGCATTTATATTGGTAGGTAACAGGTTTTAATCGTACTAATGTAGAATTGAAATGAAATATGATAGAAATCACAATTTGATTTCTTTTTCGTTTTAATCGTACTAATGTAGAATTGAAATCAAAATCTATTTGCTATCGATGAAGTATTATCATTAGTTTTAATCGTACTAATGTAGAATTGAAATAAGCCTTTAAAATGTCGGTCGAACTGTTAAAACAAGTTTTAATCGTACTAATGTAGAATTGAAATTTGTTAAAATTTGGCTATTGATTAAAAATAAAAAGGGTTTTAATCGTACTAATGTAGAATTGAAATTAAGACCAAGATCGGCTTTCGGCTGTATCTGTGCGGTTTTAATCGTACTAATGTAGAATTGAAATAGGCTCGTGTTATCGTAAACTAAGCCCACGGCGGAAAGTTTTAATCGTACTAATGTAGAATTGAAATCCAAAACAGAGCAGAAAGAAAGCATTGGCGACTGGGTTTTAATCGTACTAATGTAGAATTGAAATTTTAATATCAGATAATAAAATTGAGGGATTCATATCGTTTTAATCGTACTAATGTAGAATTGAAATCAAAGCTGAATACATCCTCGTATTCAAGCCTGTTGTGTTTTAATCGTACTAATGTAGAATTGAAATTGATAAATACTTTGCTATTTACAAGTATGAAGGCAGTTTTAATCGTACTAATGTAGAATTGAAATCCTATTGAAATTACTGCGATGAAAGTTGATTCGGCGTTTTAATCGTACTAATGTAGAATTGAAATTTATGAATGAAGGCGAAGCGGCATTAAAAGCGCAGGGTTTTAATCGTACTAATGTAGAATTGAAATACAAGCTCACCAGCTTCGTTGTAAGTTTTTTCGAAGTTTTAATCGTACTAATGTAGAATTGAAATTTATACTAATACTTTCCGTCTTTCCGGTAAGCCTAGTTTTAATCGTACTAATGTAGAATTGAAATCAGGAAATTGTTGATTATAACCGTCCGCTTACACCGTTTTAATCGTACTAATGTAGAATTGAAATGCGGATTTTATAATCCTGGTTAATTCGCTTGTTGGGTTTTAATCGTACTAATGTAGAATTGAAATTAGAAAAGAAGCTTGCCGCGGTTCCTGGCGCAAACGCGTTTTAATCGTACTAATGTAGAATTGAAATCTTGAATTTTAAGGTCTGGGTTGAAAGAATGTACAGTTTTAATCGTACTAATGTAGAATTGAAATTCGACATCGCTTTCCCCGCTTAATAAGTCTGCCTCTGTTTTAATCGTACTAATGTAGAATTGAAATGCGAAAGCTGCGCAGCTCTTGAGGGTGAAAGGAACAGTTTTAATCGTACTAATGTAGAATTGAAATATTTGCCCTAAACCGGTTTCTTTAACTGCTATTGTTGTTTTAATCGTACTAATGTAGAATTGAAATTCTTTCAGGAACTCGAGTAAATCCGCATCGCTTTGGTTTTAATCGTACTAATGTAGAATTGAAATATTTGTAATTGTACGAATCAACCTCGAATTGTTCAGTTTTAATCGTACTAATGTAGAATTGAAATGCGCGTTCACTTTCGGAAGCGCGTTTTCTTTTTTCTGTTTTAATCGTACTAATGTAGAATTGAAATCAATGCAGTAAATCATATTATCCTGCCTGTCGTCGGGTTTTAATCGTACTAATGTAGAATTGAAATAGGTTAAAAACGTCTCAGTTTTATCACCCGTCTGCTGTTTTAATCGTACTAATGTAGAATTGAAATGCTGATGCTGGTTAACGACGAAAACAGGTTGACCGAGTTTTAATCGTACTAATGTAGAATTGAAATCTCATTTTAGATGCAACCTGTCCTTGAGCTTTTTCGAGTTTTAATCGTACTAATGTAGAATTGAAATTTTGAATGTTAAAAGAGTGTCTTGGTCTCAAAACTTGTTTTAATCGTACTAATGTAGAATTGAAATTTCAAATTCGTCCCCGTTTTCTGCAACTCGTATTTTGTTTTAATCGTACTAATGTAGAATTGAAATGCGCGTTTTACTTTTTCAATCCAGCCGAATGCGGGAGTTTTAATCGTACTAATGTAGAATTGAAATCGGATATTATTAAACAAGACAGGGATATTGAAATAGGTTTTAATCGTACTAATGTAGAATTGAAATTAGTTTACATAATGCCCATTATAGTTAGCGAAAAGTTTTAATCGTACTAATGTAGAATTGAAATTAAGTATGTTTTTGCAAAAATACAGAAAATTCTTGGTTTTAATCGTACTAATGTAGAATTGAAATATAATGAGCATTATGCAAACTAGGTTAATAAACTTGGTTTTAATCGTACTAATGTAGAATTGAAATGCATAAGGAATTGCCTCTTCGGCATAAAAGGGATAGTTTTAATCGTACTAATGTAGAATTGAAATCTGGGATAACTGTGAGCTCCTGCTGTTTAATTACTTGTTTTAATCGTACTAATGTAGAATTGAAATTTTGTAATTGCGCGTGTTGCAACTTCCTGCGAAAGAGTTTTAATCGTACTAATGTAGAATTGAAATTTACAAAGCTAATAATTGCTGTAGTTAGTTCTTCATGTTTTAATCGTACTAATGTAGAATTGAAATTTGAAATTACTCCTTTTTTTTTGAATGATAAAATAGTTTTAATCGTACTAATGTAGAATTGAAATCCATTTCTCGAATCTGAACTAAATATCTTAAAAACAGTTTTAATCGTACTAATGTAGAATTGAAATATTTCTTGTCATCGATCAGGCGGAATATCTTTCGGAGTTTTAATCGTACTAATGTAGAATTGAAATATGAAAATGAGGCTTACTGATGAAACGCGGTACAGGTTTTAATCGTACTAATGTAGAATTGAAATAAGGACACCTAAAAAGAAAGACAGGCTGCCTTTAAGAGTTTTAATCGTACTAATGTAGAATTGAAATTATTAAAAGGAACGAGGTTCTCGAGCGAGCCGTCAAGTTTTAATCGTACTAATGTAGAATTGAAATTTTTTTACCATCTCGGCAAACTCCGCGTTTACCTGTGTTTTAATCGTACTAATGTAGAATTGAAATAAAAACATCTCTATATGTTCGCCGTTTGCCACGCCTAGTTTTAATCGTACTAATGTAGAATTGAAATCTGAGCGCAATATATAATATATTCCTTTGCGGCAGAGTTTTAATCGTACTAATGTAGAATTGAAATCCATCCGCGGGCTTTTAACCTCGGTTCCAAATTTCTGTTTTAATCGTACTAATGTAGAATTGAAATCATTTCAACATCATTATCGTGATGCGCCGCTTCGTCGTTTTAATCGTACTAATGTAGAATTGAAATAGGAGTTTTGAAACCTTTTCAATCGTCTCCGGAGTGTTTTAATCGTACTAATGTAGAATTGAAATAGAAGATCGATAAATTCCTTAACTACCTGAACCGGAGTTTTAATCGTACTAATGTAGAATTGAAATATGTTTTGTTGCACATAAAATTACTTTTGCAGCAGGGTTTTAATCGTACTAATGTAGAATTGAAATTATGAATAATGCAATTTCGAAAGCAATTTTAACAAGTTTTAATCGTACTAATGTAGAATTGAAATGCCTTCGCCTGCAGGAACTTTTGTTTTCCACTTTCCGTTTTAATCGTACTAATGTAGAATTGAAATGGTTATATTAATAGTACCATCAGCGGGGGCATAAGGTTTTAATCGTACTAATGTAGAATTGAAATTTCAACCCTTTACCTGTTCCTCAAAATCTATTTGCTGTTTTAATCGTACTAATGTAGAATTGAAATTTAATTTTTACTGTAACATTTTGGTTTACCGTCAACGTTTTAATCGTACTAATGTAGAATTGAAATTTATTTTGCCAACTCCGTCAGTCGAATTACCTGAAGTTTTAATCGTACTAATGTAGAATTGAAATAGTTTCTTCACTTTCATCATTCGTACCCTGCAAAGTGTTTTAATCGTACTAATGTAGAATTGAAATATCGATTAACTTTTCCGGCGGGTATGCGCAGGCTAAGTTTTAATCGTACTAATGTAGAATTGAAATTTGGAATGAAGGGGTTATTTTAGCAGCACAAGAAGAGTTTTAATCGTACTAATGTAGAATTGAAATTTTGTTACTAAAGGATTAGCATCAAGTCTGCCATAGTTTTAATCGTACTAATGTAGAATTGAAATAAAATTGCAGTAACAAAAGATACAATTGCAGTAGTGTTTTAATCGTACTAATGTAGAATTGAAATCTTTGCGGTTCGATTATCGTAATTTAAAGAAATAGGTTTTAATCGTACTAATGTAGAATTGAAATAACTGTCAAAAAAACCTTCGCAAAAAAAAAGTTTTTGTTTTAATCGTACTAATGTAGAATTGAAATGAATTAGCGAAATACTCGATGCTGAATATGCTAATTGTTTTAATCGTACTAATGTAGAATTGAAATATAGATGGTTCAATCGACATTACCTGGGATGACAATGTTTTAATCGTACTAATGTAGAATTGAAATGATGCTTTTTTCCATAATCTCGAAATTTCTTGCTGTGTTTTAATCGTACTAATGTAGAATTGAAATACTGTTCCTGGCAAAACAGCCGCGGATATGTTAGTTGTTTTAATCGTACTAATGTAGAATTGAAATTTTGC
>Ga0123335_1001362_pt1 | contig 39828 bp, 43 predicted proteins | sample BiotimSIPDNA_2_FD_89707 | JGI IMG/M metagenome (GOLD analysis project Ga0123335, IMG submission 89707) | Anaerobic biogas reactor microbial communites from Washington, USA - Biogas_R2 time_0 SIP DNA | ecosystem: Engineered > Bioreactor > Anaerobic > Unclassified | place: Washington, USA...
CGATTTTTTTCATTAGAAAGCTGACTTTTATTTACTGTTTTAATGTGTTTTCCCATAGAAATTCATCCCTCCTCCAAATTATTATAAATGATCAAGGGAGTGGAGGCAACCAAATCAAGGAGTAAATAACCGTCCTTTTCACCTAAAAAACACCGCATTTCCCCTTTGAAGCAGCGACTCTGGAACAGAGTTTGAACATAAGTCTGACCTTCTTCCCATCCGGATATAGCTATCCTTACCAAACCTGGAGATAAGTCGTCTGATTTCTACAATATGTATTGTTTGCTCCGTAAATTTTTGATAATATAATATAGGGCGATAAAAAATGACATTTTTTAAGCAATTAACAAGCTTAAAATTCTTTAACAGCTTAAAATTCTATTATAGTTTTATAGTTTCCGGTTTTGCCAACGGCGGCAGCTGGAAACTGGACCGGATCGTGGAACTGGATAACCGCGAAACCCGTAAAATTATAATTAGACACATGTCTACTTATGAAGAACTCTTCGCCCGGCGGGAAAGGACACAGCATTAACTTCAACATTAATGCAATTATTCCTTTTTTATCCTTACCGTATTTTAGCCGGTCAACTTCATTCCTTTGGGGCCCCGTTTATAGAAAAACAAACAGACCTGCGCTACAGCGGCAGGTAAATGACATCCGCATTCAGCCGGGTGTTTTGTTTTTTCTGCAACAAATAAAAATTTGACAATACCCCAACAACAGTCAGATACCACTCAAAGGGATTTTAGCATGACTAGATCCTGGGCAGCGAAATTAAAAAACGAAGCCCTCCAGCACCAAATGGGTGGCATAAAGCCCTCAGAGGATTAAGTAAATCCTCTGAGGGCTTGACATTCCTGGAGCGGGTGACGAGGATCGAACTCGCAACCCTCAGCTTGGGAAGCTGATGCTCTACCATTGAGCTACACCCGCCCGGCTATATTATTATAGACTTTTCAAAAAAAAATTGCAAGCCGGGGAAACCGTTTTACTCCCGTTAAACAATCTTTCACTATCCGGCCCATTTTCTGCCCGGCCTATTGTTGCTCCAGGCTTTAATTACTTTTCCGGTTGTGGATCCTGAGGCTCTGATTAAATAAAGATCGGAACTGAGAAACCAAAAGATTTTACACTCAGGCCCATTCACCTATTTTTTTGAGAACACACATATTAAAAATTAGCCCGCACATAGTCGAACCCGCGCTAAAATAATCCAGGCAGCCCGGCGGCTGCCTGAAAAGAAAATTAGTGGTGACCCCACCGGGATTCGAACCCGGGTTACCGCCGTGAAAGGGCGGTGTCTTAGGCCGCTTGACCATGGGGCCGTATTGGCGTCCGGCAGTAGTTCGGTGGTGGTGGGGGTCTCCATAGAATACACCCTGCCGGGATAACTCCTGCCTTCCCAAAAGATTACGACTAATGAACAATAATTAATTGGTGAGCCATGGTGGACTCGAACCACCGACACCCTGATTAAAAGTCAGGTGCTCTACCGACTGAGCTAATGGCCCAAAATGCCTTACAGTTAGATATATTACTATAATAGGTTAAGAGGTGTCAACTACTAAAAAAGAGAAAAATAATATTAAAAGCGGACCCGTTTAAGAGTCCGCTCAACAATTGTCGGTTTGAACTTCTTAAGCATAGAGGGAAGCGGTCAGGATAGTCTGAGAACGCCTGCTTCCTACACCTACCAGGGCAATGGGCGCTCCTGAAATCTCCTCAATCCGTTCCAGGTATTTTCTGGCAGCGGAAGGAAGGTCCTCCAGGCTCCTGGCCCCGCTGACGTCCTCCTGCCAACCAGGGAGTTCCTCGTAAACAGGTACACATTCTTTCAAAACCCTCAAGCTGGCCGGAAACTCTTCCATCAATTCTCCACGGTAGCGGTAACTGGTACAGATTTTGACCTTCTCCAGGCCGCTTAAGACATCCAGCTTGGTGATGGCCAGGTAGTCCAAACCGTTAATCCTGACGGCATAACGTCCCACCACTCCGTCAAACCAGCCGCAGCGGCGCGGGCGTCCTGTGGTTGTACCGAATTCGCCGCCCCGGTTCTGGATGAAAGTGCCCACGTCGTCATTGAGCTCCGTGGGGAAGGGACCTTCCCCCACCCGGGTGGTATAGGCTTTGGCCACGCCTATGACCCGGTCGATCCGGGTCGGGCCGATGCCCGCGCCGAGGCAGGCTGCGCCCGCTGTGGGGTGAGAAGAAGTGACATAGGGGTAAGTGCCGTGATCCAGGTCCAGGAGAGTCCCCTGGGCCCCTTCAAAAAGCACATTTTTGCCCTGCTTCGTGGCGTCGTTAATAATGATGGATACGTCTGCCAGGTATTTTTTCAGGGTTTCGGCGTAAGACGCGTAGGCTCCTAAAACACTGTTTAAATCAAGGGCGTCACTGTCGTAGACCTTTGTCAGGAGATGGTTTTTCCCTTCCATATTGCGTTCCAATAACCCCGCAAACACCTCACGGTCCACCAGATCAACCATGCGGATCCCCACCCGGGCTGATTTATCCATGTAGGCCGGGCCGATGCCCCGGCAGGTGGTGCCGATTTTGTTTTCGCCCTTGCGACCTTCTTCCACCTGGTCCAACAGCCGGTGGTAGGGAAAGATCACGTGGGCCCGCTGGCTGATTCTCAGGTTCTCGGTGTTGATTCCCCGTCTTTGCAGGGACTCCAGTTCTTTTATGAGCACCTCCGGGTCGATCACCACGCCGCTGCCGATAATACAAATTTTTCCCGGATAGAGAATGCCGGAAGGAATCAAATGCAGCTTAAACTCGCGGTCACCCACTACAACCGTATGGCCGGCGTTGTTGCCCCCCTGGTAGCGAACCACCAGATCGGCTTTCTCCGCCAGAAAATCGGTTACCTTCCCCTTGCCCTCGTCACCCCACTGGGCGCCAATTAATACCACTGTTGACATCTGGATACCCCCTGCAATCAATTGATATTCTTCCCTGGCCGCCTTGCCCGGACAATCCCGGAAGGGAACCCGGAAGTCCTAGACCCGCTTGATAATCTCCCTGGCTGCCAGTACACCGGCCACAGAAGCCTGGGCCAGGCCCCTGGTAATACCGGCCCCGTCCCCGGCTGCAAAAAGGTTTTTAACCTGTGTTTCCAGGGAATTTGACAAAGCCAGCCGGGAGGAATAGAATTTTACTTCGACCCCGTAAAGCAGGGTATACCGGGAATAAACCCCCGGCGCAATCTGGTTCAGCGCTTTGAGCATTTCCACGATTCCCATCAAGTGGCGGTACGGAAAGACCAGGCTCAAATCGCCGGGCGTTGCCTTATGCAAGGTCGGAATCGTCATACATTTGGACAGCCTTTCCACAGTGGACCGGTGACCCGACAGCAGGTCCCCCAGACTCTGAATTATAACGCCCCCGCCCAGCACGTTAGCAAGGCTGGCGATGTACCTGCCGTAGGCGATGGGTTCCTTGAAAGGCTCTGTAAAAGTCTTGCTGACAAGTACGGCAAAATTTGTGTTTTCGGTCTTGTTGAAGGCGTGGCTGTGACCGTTAACCGTTACAAGACCGTCGTTATTCTCCAGGACCACCTCCCCGTTGGGGTTCATGCAGAAAGTGCGGACCTTGTCGTTAAAGCTCCTGGAATAGTAAATCAGTTTAGCCTCATAAAAAATCCTGGTCAGGGGTTCCATCACAGCAGACGGCAGTTCCACCCGCACCCCGATGTCCACCGGGTTGATCGTGTTCTCCAGACCTATACGCCGGGCCTCCCGGTTAAGCCATTCCGCTCCTTCCCGGCCGGGCGCCAGGACCACAAACCTGGCTTCAACTGTTTTTCCGTCCCGGCAGGTTAAGCCCCTGGCTATATTTTCCTTCACAATAATTTCTTCAACCTGGCAGGATGTGCGCACCTCAACTCCCAGTGATTTCAGATGATCATGCATTTGCTGCAGGACATCTTTGCACCTGCCTGTGCCCATGTGCCTGATCCGGACTGGTACCAGTTTAAGTTCAGCCAGGACGGCCCGCCGCTTCATGTCCTCGATTTCCTCTTCGTTTTCCAGACCGTAAACCTGCCCCGGGGCGCCGAAATCAGTGTATATCCGGTCAATATAATCAATTAATTCGGCCAGGTGTTTCTCGCTGATGTACTGCTCCAGGCTGCCGCCCACCTCCGTGGACAGGGTCAACTTCCCGTCGCTGAAAGCCCCGGCCCCGCCCCAACCGCAGATGGTGGAACAGGGAGAACAGTTAAAACAGGGAGCGTTGCGTTCCCTGGCCTCGCAAACGCGTTTCCCGAGCTCACGGCCCTTCTCGATTATGAGAATCTTCAAATCCGGCCGGTTCCTGGTCAACTCAAGGGCCGTAAATATCCCGGCCGGCCCGGCTCCGACAATAATCACGTCATAGAGTTTACTCAAAGGGACACCTCCCCTTCGCCCTTATCCAAAGTTTACAATATTTTTTCCGCAATGGCATAAAAATAACCCAAACAACAAAACTGTGTCAGCTGCTATTTGAGCCATTTGCTACTAATCCCGGAATGTAGTTGTAGGGAATGCCCATCAGGGCAACACATACATACTACATAACTTCACAAACAATGTCAAGTTATTATATGATAAAAAATGGGATGTACGGCCCCTGGCAATTATTTTATACTCCTCCGGCATCTTTCAGATAGGGTACAAACTTGGTCAGCTCTTTCAGGAAAACCAGTTCAACGCTTCCCACGGGACCATTTCGGTGCTTGGAGATAATGATCTCGGCAATGCCTTTTTTCTCGGACTCAGGATTATAATATTCATCCCGGTAGATAAACATGATCAGGTCGGCGTCCTGCTCCAGGGAGCCGGATTCGCGCAAGTCGGACATCACCGGACGCTTGTTCGGTCGTTGCTCCACGGACCGGCTTAACTGAGCCAGAGCCAGAACAGGTATGTTCAACTCCTTGGCCAGCCCTTTTAAAGAGCGGGATATCTCTGAGATTTCCTGCTGGCGGTTTTCGGCCCGACGGCTGCCCGACATCATTTGCAGGTAATCGATGACAATCAGACCCAGCCCTTTCTCGGCCTTGAGCTGCCTTGCCTTGGCCCGGACCTGACGGATGGAGATGGCCGCAGTATCATCAATATAAATGGGCGCTTTGGCCAACTGCCCTGCTGTCTCGTGCAGTTTCCGCCAGTCCTCCTCATCCAGGTCCCCGGAACGGATCCGGTGTTGATCGACCCTGGCCTCGGCGCAGAGAACGCGCTGAGCCAGCTGCTCTTTGGACATCTCCAGGCTGAAGATGGCCACCGGAATGTCGTGTTTCAGGGCAGCATTATAGGCTATACACAGGCCCAGGCTGGTTTTGCCCATACTGGGACGCCCCGCCAGGATAATGAAGTCACTGGGCTGCAGCCCGCTGCAGAGCCGGTCCAGATCGCCGAAGGAAGTGGGAACACCTGTAATGCTGCCGCGGTTATTGTAAAGATACTCCAGGTGGGAAAAGGTATTCAGAAGAATGTCCTTGATGGAAAAAAAAGCGTTGGCTACCCGGCGGCTACCCAACTCCATGAGCATTCGCTCGGCTTCGGCGATAAGCTTCTCCGGTTCTTCTCCCTCATCGTAGCCCATACCTGCAATACGTGTGGACAGGTTGATCAGGGTGCGCAGGAGCGCTTTTTCTTCCACAATCCGCGTATAAAACTCAACGTTGGCGCTGGTGGGGACCATCTCCGCAAGGGAGGCGAGATAAGCCACACCACCGGCTTTTTCCAAAGTACCCTGCTGCCTGAGCTGTTCGCTTACGGTAATTAAATCCACAGGGCTGCCGTTTTCGTTTAAAAGAAGCATGGCTTCATAAATATGCCGGTGGCCTTCCCGGTAAAAATCTTCCGGTCGCAAGGTTTTCATCACCCTGTAGATGGCTTCCCGGTCAATAAGTACAGCGCCGAGCACAGACTGTTCGGCGTCAATGTTCTGGGGGGGAATTCGTTCTAACAAGGGCACCACCTTTTTTAACTGACTAAATCTTCAATACCGGCATGTGGAAATACATAACGGATAATTTCTTCCACTGTACTGACCGGGATCACCTGGATTCCTTTGAGATCGGGCGGCACATCTTTCTGATTTTCGCCGGGCAGCAGAATAGCTTTAATTCCGGCCTGCCTGGCCCCGTATATTTTCTCACAGATACCGCCCACGGCCCGCACCTTGCCCTGGATGGAAACTTCACCGGTAACAGCCACATCCTGGGGTATCGGACGGCCCTGGATGGCGCTCAGGATACTCAGGAAAATAGCCACACCCGCGGAGGGACCGTCGATGCGGCCGCCCCCTACCACGTTAACATGGAGGTCGTAGTTGGCCAAATCTTCTCCGGTCAGTTTTCGGATTACCGAGGCGGCGTTAAACACAGAGTCTTTGGCCATGCTGCCGGCGGTATCGTTAAAGCGAATGGTCCCCTGACCCTGGTTGCGGGCGGGAAACGCCACCGCCTCAATCTCCAAAACAGAGCCCAAAAATCCCATCACGCCCAGGGCGAAAATCTTGCCCACCTCGCCCTGGGAAGAAACCTTGCAGTTGACATAAGGGCTCAACCTGCTAACCTGGACTACCTCCAGAACATCCTCCAGGGTGATCCGGCAGCTTTCCACCGTCTTACTGCGGTAGCAGGCCAGACCGTAAGCATCTGCTAAAATACTGATGGCCTTGCGCCCTTCAATGGTATACTCACTGATGACCCCGGGCACCTGCTGATCCAGTTCCACTCCCAGCTTGACAGCTGCCTGTTTTAAAATTTCCTGAATGGCCCCTGGGGTCAGGGGTTCAAAAAACACTTCCGCGCAGCGGGAACGGATGGCAGGATTAATTTCTTCCTGATCCCTGGTGGTGGCGCCAATTAAAATAAAGTCCGCCGGCGCCCCCTCTTCAAAAATTTTTTTGATATACTGGGGAATATTGGGCTCGTGGGGATCGTAGTATGAGGATTCATAGTAAACCCTTTTATCCTCCAGCACTTTCAAAAGTTTGTTCTGCAGAATATAATCCATTTCGCCTATTTCATCAATAAACAGCACGCCACCGTGAGCATCGCTGACCAGTCCCAGTTTGGGCTCCGGCACGCCGGTTTCGGCCAGGTCCCGCTTGGCACCCTGGTAAATGGGGTCGTGTACTGAACCAAGAAGCGGGTTGGTTACCTCCCTGGGATCCCAGCGCAGGGTGGCGCCGTTAACCTCAATAAAGGCTGAATCCTTGGTAAAGGGTGTACCCTTAGCTTTCTTCGCCACCTCCAGGGCCAGCCTGGCTGCGGTAGTCTTGCCCACACCGGGTGGACCGTAGAGCAGGATATGCTGCGGGTAAGGCGAGGCCAGTCTGGCCAGAAGCGCCTTTACAGCCCTTTCCTGGCCGACAATTTCTTCGAAGGTAGCCGGCCTTAGAAACTCCATGGCCGACTTGGAAAGGCTTTTCTGTTCCATCTTTTCCAGAAGAGCCAGCTTTTTCAAGGTGCTGGCGTTTTCCGGCCCCGTATTTTCCTTGAGTACCTGCATTTTGATTTCTTTAACATACTCCTCGTGGCGCTGCTGAAGCTTTTCACTGATCTTTTTTTCCAGCTGATCTTCCACCGTGCGCCGGGCGATGTTGTCGGCTATTTCCTCCTCGATTTCCTCAAGAATAGCCGGGATCACCTCCGGCTCGGGCAATTTGTCATAGGTGGGATCCTCGAAAACCAGCCTTTGAAGGGCTAAAACCCTTTCCTCCAGGATGTCGGAGCGCATAAACTTCAGTGCATCCAGTTTGCCGGCCTTTAAGACCAGTTTATCGGAACCGTACAGCTCGGCTAAGAGGCTGTAAAGTGCGGTAACCTGGCGTTTTACCGGATCATGGCCCTTCAGTTTACCGGGAGTATCGCCCTTTACCCCTCCAATAAACTTTTCGAGGAAAACTTTCATTTTGTGCTCCTTTCATCTATCCATGAGACCATTATGTGGCTCACCTTCCCATGGATTTCAGCTAAAAATATTTAAATATTTCAGAGCGATCCGTCGATCCGGCTACTCCCCAACTACCTCGACCTTAATCCCGGCCTGGATCGCGGGGTACAGTTTGGCCAGCACGGTATGACTGCCCACCTGCTTGATTGGTTCCTTAACAACGAGCTTCTTTTTATCCAGCGTGATCTTGTGCTGGTCCGCCAGGGCATCGGCAATGTCCTTATTATTGACTGAACCGAAAAGCCTGCCGCCTTCCCCCGCCTTTGTCCTGACGACAACAGTGAGGCTCTCCAGACGGACCGCCAGCTCAGCGGCCTCCTGCCGCATTTTCTCCTCCCTCATGGCGCTTGCCTGCCGGCGCTCGGCCAGTTCTTTTATTTTACCTTTAGACGCCTCGCTGGCAAGCCCGCGGGGAAACAGATAATTCCTGGCATAGCCCTCTGCTACGTTTAGAATATCCCCGCGTTTTCCCTGGCCGGGCACATCCTTCAGCAAGATAACTCTCATCCTTGACACCTCCCGGAACACTACTGTTATGATTATCTATCCCCTTAAACACCTGCATTCAGACTCCAGGGCCTTACTCAGGCTTGTGTGCTTCCGGCAGACGCCGGAGATTAACCAGGGTGTCCACCACCCCCAGGAGCAAAAACACCAGCAGGCTGAAGGGGATATATAGAATTGCCAGAAACAAAAATGTTAATTTAATCAGCATGGCCACTTTCAACTTCCGGAAAAAGTAAGCACCCACTGATAAACCGAGAGTCAGATATACATAAAAAAGGATAAACAGGATATTCTTGCCTATTTTAGCCGCCAGGGGCATCCCAAAGTAATCCCCCGCCAGGGTCAGTCCCAACCCCGCGATCAGACCCCAGACACTATACCAGGGGAGGTAGATCCGGGTCAATTCAAAGGCCGGCGGCAGCGGAAAATCAAAGCGTTTTAAAGCCACCCTGGCCAAAAAATAGGTTACCGCCGCCGAGGCGGCCGTGGTAATGATGTACTGTCCCGGGATCAACAGTTCCAGCACATCCAGGATTTTATTGGTAAACTCCTCTTGCCATCCTGCCGGAAGATCATTAAGCGTCATGGAACCCTGATTGGCTGCCAGCCACTGCAGAGCCGCCTGCCTGGCTTCCTCGTTCAGGACAAAAATATTTTCCCCGTTGACAAGATATATTACTGCCGCTGACATCAGGGCCAGGACAACGGAGCCGATTATACCGGTCACAAAAACCTTCCAGGAAGACATCCTGTTTTTAAATAGCAGGCCGTATAAAATTCCCAGTACGCCGTAGGAAACAATCAAGACCAGGGTCATTACCGGTTCCGAAGACAAAACCGTCAAAATCAGCCCCGCCGCCGCCAGTCCGGCCAACCCATAGCGGATATCCGTCCTGATCACAAGTAGGATCAGCGGCAGGGGAAGACAAATCGTAGCCAGGGTTGCAAGAAAAGGCAGGTACAGACCGGCCAACCCGGCCAGAACAATTAAAAGAGTAAAAAACCCCCACTCTGACAGGGCGCCGGCTCTATTGCTGTTCGTCAAAGGATCACCTCTTTTTGTCAGCCATATAGTCCAAGAGAGCTGAAAGGTCACCGTACCACCTTTCCAGCTCGTGATCTTCCTCAATACCCTGGCGTAGTTTAGCTTCCACCTTCAAATCCAGGCGGGGGAAATTGATACCCAGCCTCCTGCCCAGAACGTAGCAGGTAATCATCAGGCTGGCCAGAGCATCTAGAAGAAGGTCTTCGCTGCCCTTAAGCATTGACTTAAACAGCGCTGACACAGAAGTGATCAGATCGGCTTTCAACCAGTCGATAACTTTAATATTTTTTGCGATGCCGCCTTCCAGCTTGCCAGGTAACATTGGGAAACCTCCTAATTGAACTAGACCTAGACGTTAAGCTATTCTTCGGAAGCAGTTTTTTTTCCTGCACCTTCGGCGGATGATTTGTCTGTTATTTATAACCCGAATGGGTATACCCTTGAAAATAAACCAGACATCCTTTGTGATTCCACTAAAGACCTGTCGCACGTAGCCTGGCTTTGGGTAAATAAACAAGAGGGGGAGACTTCTGGTTCTCCCCCTCCTGTTTATTCTGCTGTAAAGGGCAGGAGCGCAATGTTGCGCGACCTTTTTATAGCCGTGGTCAGCATCCGCTGATGCCTGGCACAGTTCCCCGAAATCCGGCGGGGCAGGATTTTCCCCCGTTCGGTGATATATTTTTTCAGGCGCGGCACATCTTTATAATCAATAGTCGTCATTTTATCCACACAAAAACTACAGATCCGCTTTTTTCCTCTGCGGCCCCTTTCGCGTTTCAAACAACCTACCTCCTTATCCAGGCCCCCTGCTAAAAGGAGGCCATCCTTCTAAAACGGTATATCCTCTTCCTCATTAAAGCTGATCTCGCTGCCCTGCCCAGGGACACCCCTGGTCTGGCCTGTATTGTAAGCAGACCCGCCCTCTTTGGGCCAATCAAGGAAACGCACACTATCGGCAATAACTTCGGCGGCCTTTCTGCGGATGCCCTGACTATCGTCGTAAGAGCGGATCTGCAGCCTGCCCTCTATCGCCACAAGCCTGCCCTTGCCGATATAGTTGGCACAGGTTTCGGCCTGCTTCTGAAAAACAACGATGTCAATAAAGTCGGTTTCCTTTTCCCTGTCCTTTACCTGGCGGCGGTCAACCGCCAAAGTAAACTTGGCAACGGCAACTCCGTTTGGAGTATAACGCAACTCCGGGTCTCTGGTAAGACGACCGATCAGGATGATCCTATTGAGCATATTTCCCACCGCCTTGGTTTTTCAAACCGGTTTAACCGGATTCTCTTTTCCTTTAAGGAATATCTGAATTTGTTAAAAATATTTATTCGTCTTCCCGGATGATCATATGCCGCAGCACTTCATCCGTAATCTTAAAAACACGGTCCAACTCTGTGGCCACTTTGGACTCAGCTTTCATCTGAACAAGGATGTAAAGGCCTTCTCTGTAATCCTTCACCTCGTAAGCCAGCCTGCGCTTGCCCCACTTGTCTAGTTTTAAAACTTCTCCACCGTGGCTTTCGATCAGAGCCTTGAACTTCTCAATAATCTCCGTGTTTTTTTCTTCGTCCAGGTCCGGACGGAGAATAAAGATTACTTCGTACTTGCGCAAACCATTCACCTCCTCCCTTTGGACTGTGGCCCTATCCCCCGGGATAGAGCAGGGTGGAAACGTCAAAATGTAAAAATTGACTAATAGATTATAGCACAGCGCCATGTAAATAGCAAGGACGATCTAAAATTGACCGGTTAAGATCAACCTTTACTCATAATCCCCTGATATTCGAGCACAATAAAACAAATAGATTCAAATTAACAACGGAGGTGAGCCTTTGAATTCAATAAAGCCTTTCAGGTACTCAGAACCCATCCGGGGGGTACAGGTAAAACCCCTGACGGAAGACGGCAAAAAAATAAGTATCCTTTATAAAGGCCTGTTATCGGAAAAAGGAGCGGAACGTATTTATCTACATTGCGGATACGGCAACCAACAAAACTGGAGTTACACCAGCGACCAGCCAATGGAGCGGACCCAGGCGGGCTGGGAAAAAATGATTTCTCTGCAGGAAGGAGCTCAGCTGAACTTTTGTTTTAAGGACAGCATGGAAAACTGGGATAATAATGACGGGGTCAATTGGACCTACCGGATTTCAAATTGATTTTAAATTTTAAACAGACCTTGTAGTATACGTACCGCACTCTTCCCGGAAGGTCAAGGATTATTGCCGGTTTGACCCGGCGCAGCAGTATGGACCACAGCCTTGACGGATTTTTCAAATTTGGGCCGGGGAAGCAAGAGAACCCTGCCGCATTTCAAACATTTGATCCGGAAATCCACACCGGTACGGATGACTTCCCACAGGTCACCGCCGCAGGGGTGAGTCTTCCTGGTCTTGATAACGTCTCCAACAAAATATTTAGGCAACTTAAAACTCCTCCTAGAGATCCTTTCCAGCGGCTCAGACGCCAGAAACCTGAGCCGCTGGACTTTAATGACTGGCTAAAAAAGCCCCGTATCCCCTGTAAGCCATGAAGATATCAGCCTTACTGGCTATTTCAAAGGGAGAATGCATGCCAAGCAAACCGACGCCGCAATCCAGCACGTCCATCCCGTGGGCCGCCATAAAATGGGCGACGGTACCGCCCCCGCCCTGGTCCACCTTGCCCAGTTCACCCGTTTGCCAGATGATCCCGGAGCGGTTGAAGATTTGACGGATCCAGGCAACCATTTCGGCATGGGCGTCATTAGTGCCGGATTTACCCCTGGTACCGGTATATTTGGTTAAAATCAACCCGCCGCCAAGTCTGGCCGTGTTCCGTTTTTCCACAACATCTCCGTAATTGGGGTCCAGAGCAACGTTTACATCAGCTGACAAGGCCCGTGAGTTAGCCAGAGTCCTGCGCAAATGCAGTTCATTGAAGTCAGGGCTGCAGCGGAACCCGATTTCAGCTACGGCGTTTGCCAAAAACGCTGCCGTCATCCCCGTATTTCCGGTACTTCCTGTTTCCTCTTTATCGGCCAGCACAAGCACGGCCGTCCGTTCCGGAGCGGATGTCTCCAGGCAGGCCCTCAGCGCCGTATAGGCACAGACACGGTCGTCCTGACCATAACCTCCGACAAAACTCCGGTCCAGCCCGACATCCCTGGCAGGCCAGGCCGGAACCAGTTCAAGTTCCGCACTGATCAGATCCTCCTCAACAAGGCCATAATTGCGGTAAAGCAACTCCAGCACGGCCAGCTTGAACCGTTCATTTAATTCCGTACTCCCGAGAGGGATGCTCCCGGCCAGGATATTCAAACTTTCGCCAGACACTGCTTCCAACATTTTTTTGTCCATCTGGTCCTTGGCCAGGTGGGGCAGCAAATCGCTGACAGTAAAGACGGGTTCCAGGGGGTTCTCACCGATGATTACCGGAATACTGGAACCGTCATTTTTAACAACCAGGCCATGCAGGGCAAGGGGAACCGAGAGCCACTGGTATTTTTTTATTCCACCGTAGTAGTGGGTTTTCAAGAAGACAAGATCCTCTTCCTCGTAGAGGGGCTGGGGCTTCAAATCCAGGCGGGGGCTGTCGATGTGGGCGCCCACAAGATGCAGCCCCTTCACCAGGGGAATTCTGCCAAGAACAGCTGCAACCAGCGCCTTGCGGCGGATGTTTGTATAGACCTTGTCCCCCGGCTTAAGACTAGAATATTCTGACAGGTCCCGAAAACCTGCCCCTCTGAGCAGATTTTCAGATACAGTAACAACTTCCCGCTCTGTCTTGCCGGCATCAAGAAACTGTTTATAATCTTCGGCAAAAGCCATGGTTTGAGTTTTTTCTTCTGCACTCAGAAGATCCCAGACATTACGCCTGTTGTAGGCCAACCGGGCGGCCGGGTGTTGTTCTATAGCTGTATTCATTGTATATCCCCCATCTTTTTAATAAGTGATAATTAATCAACAGCTGTGATGTTACGGTGTCTAATTATAGTTTATTATTGTTAGTATAAATTTAGTCTACCCTAAAATGCCCGGAAATGTTATGCTCTTTCCCAGGGCAGCAGGATGCTGTTTTAAGTCTTACTGGCCTCCGTCACCGGTATCTGCCACAATCCGTCCTGTACCCTTTCAGACCTGTCCGGCAGGGGATATTTGATGGCATCAAAGATAGGGTCGAAATAAGGCAGTAAAATTGAATCCTGGAAGGCCTTTCCGGGGGGCAGGGATGTCCCGGGAGATCCGGATTCGCTGCCGGGAACGGCATAGCCCCGCTGGAAGGGCGACATCAGCGTCAGGACGATCAAGACAACAATGATCCCCCGCACCAGGCCGAACAAAAGGCCTCCAAGATGATTGGGCAGCCCCAAAAAGCTGACGTCGGCAATTTTGGTTAAGATGCTCCCGGCCAGGCTGGCGGCCCAGACCGTAGCAAAAAGCAGAACCAAAAAGCAGAGGACCTCCAAAATCCCGGACGCAAAAACTCCCGTTAAATAATCACCAAGGGGATTCAGCGGGTTTGACGCGGCAGGCAAAGCAGCAATCGTTTTGCCCGGGAATTGCACATGGGTCAGGGTCTCGTTTGCAGGGAGCCAGTTCTTGAGGAAATTCTCCAGCATAGGCTGTAGTTTTTCCTGCATGTTCCACCGGGTGGAGAGGTAGGCAGCAAAAGCGCGATGATAGGTAAAAGCAACAACCAGACCGATGATCATACCGGCAAGCCCCGAGAGGCTTTTTAAAAGGCCGCTGCGCAGGCCCCGCAGGGCAGAGAGGACAAGAATTATAATAATCACCCAGTCCAGCCAGTTCACGGTTTCACGTTCCTTTCAATCAATTATTTCCTATAATATATATGAAAACCCTTTAGGATGTGAAGCTTTTTTTAATTTTCCGGAAGTAAATGGTAAGAGGAAGCACTAACAGTCCCACCAGCAGAACGAGACCGGCGCAACCGAACAAAGGATAGAGCACGCGGACAAGACCGGAGAAGCTAAATCCGGAAAGGGGCAGCGCCAGCAAACAGGCGCCGGTTCCCCAAAAGCGGTACAAACTGCCTCCTCCGGGAGCCAACCTGCTGGCGAAGCCGTGGGCGTCGGCAATGGCCGTGGTGAGAATGGCCAGCCAGATTAAAATACCAAGACCCCAGCTGAAAAAGGGTCCCAGAAGCCCGGTCAAATAAAAAAGGGGGATTTGATAAGAGGCCGCCTCCGGCATGTGTGCCAGACCGGCCAGAGTGACAAGAAAGACCGCCAGGCCAATCAGGAACCCCCCCAGGGCCCCCCCGGCAATTCCCAATTTCAAGGAAACAGACCGCCCCAGAGAGGAAAGAACCGCTACGGGAACCACCATATTGTAGGACACATATAAAAAACCCGCTGCAATCCAGTTCCCCGCCACTCCCCGGGCAGGCCCTGTTGAAGACTGCAGAACATCAGGCAACCCGCCAATCCCAAGAGCCGCCAGGGAAATCAAAAAAACTGCCAGCAGTTTCAGGGGAACCAGAAAAACATTGGCAGTCATTACTCCCTCCAGGCCTCCCAGAATCACCAGCGAGGTCAGAATAGCCACCACCCACACACCCGCCTTTACCGGCAATCCGAACTGCTCCCCAAAAACAGCTGCACTTCCGGCCATCATCACGCTCAAACCTCCCAGCAGCATGAAAAGGCTAAGGCCGTCCATCAACTTGCCTATCCGCGGCCCCAGCAAAAAGTTCAGAAACTCTTTATAGTTTGCGGTTTTGATTGTAATACTAAGAAACATCACCAAACCGCCCAGATAGGAGAAGAGCAGTGTCGCCAGAACTGCGCCCGTCAGCCCTTTGCCGTCGTGCAAAATAAAAAACTGCATGATTTCTTGCCCTGAAGCAAATCCCGCCCCTATAACGGCGCCGATGTATGCTGTTGAGATTTTGGCCAAAAGCCAGAAATCTCCCTTCAAGCAGTTCATGCGCGCAACCCCCCGGGCCAACCTCAATTTCACCCTGATGCAATACTATGCACTTGCCCCGGCGGGCTGACCAAAAAATTTTTGCCCTTTAGGAATAACTCCTCCCCGGGGTGGTAATAAATATATTAGTTGCGTTTTTTCAAGGGGTGAGTTATAACATGACTGCATTGAATACAGCCCATATTGACCCGGGCCCGGGAAAAACCCGGATTAACATAGAAGATCCGATGGCAGCCAGTAAACTTGCCTGGGATTTGGTCGACCGGCTGCAGCGGTTCGGTCTTGAGCCGGAAAGCCCCAGAATCCTGCTTTGTATCGGCACTGACCGCTCTACGGGAGACTGTCTGGGACCCCTGGTGGGTTCCAAGATAGACCTGCTGCAACAAGACTTTTTTACAGTTTACGGCACCCTGGACAAACCTGTACATGCCAGCAACCTCAGGGAAACACTGCACGAAATAAACACGTTTTTCAATAACCCCTTCATTATTGCCGTAGATGCCTGCCTGGGGCGCATGGAAAACGTAGGCAGCATTCAACTGGGGAACGGTTCCCTGCAGCCCGGAGCGGGAGTAAACAAAGAACTTCCTCCGGTGGGCCAGGTTCACATAACAGGGATCGTCAATGTCGGAGGTTTTATGGAATACATGGTCCTGCAGAACACCCGTCTGAATCTGGTGATGCGTCTTGCTGACGTAATCGTCAGCGGTCTGAGCAAAACCATTTCTGAGTTCCGCAAACAGAATGCCCGGGAAATCTAAATCCCGGGCATTTCCTTTCCTGTTGCTAATACTATTCTAAAGAAACTGATTAAAGGCGCTGCTTCAAGTCATTCAGAACCTGGGCGGCTGTTTTTCCGGAAGCGTCAATAACCACAGACTTATTCGAGATATCCTGCATACCCATTATATTTTCACTCATTCCCGTGATTACAGTAGCGTCTACCCTGTCAGACGTTCCAGGCTTGATCACAGCGTACCCTTCTTCTTCCAGGACGCTTTTGATCTGGGAAAGACCCTCTTCAACAGCTATAACCTTTTTCATAAAGCTAAAATCACCTCCACCCTTTTTTAATTTATCTTTCCCTGAGGAAAGGTTTTAAATTTCCTTATTTCCACCCGTTCATTCAGACGAAACCCGGCAAAAAACACTTATTATACCTGCCTTTTAAACCCCTTGTTCCTGCAATTCCCTGAGGATTTCCCCAACTTCAAAGTCTTCGACCTGATCGAATTCTTCATAATACTGGCCCACTGCGTAAAAACATTCCGGAACGAGGAGACAAACCACGCGGTCCGCCTCTTTTTTCAGGGTTTCCAATGTATCCCTGGGCGCCACAGGAACAGCCACAATCAACTCTTCCGGCTGGTAATTGCGGGCAGTACGAAGTGCAGCGAGCATTGTGTGCCCGGTTGCCACACCGTCATCCACCAAAATGAGCTGTCCCCCCTGAAAACGGCGGAGCATCCTCCCTGCCCCGTTTAAATTCATCCGGCGCTTGATTTCACGCACTTCATCATTCTTTTTTTCCTCCAGTTCCGTCCGGGTTACACCAAGGAGGTTGACCAGGCGGTGGTCAACGATGCAAGTCCCATCCTGGGTCACAGCGCCGATGGCTACCTCCGAATTATGAGGGGAGCCTATTTTGCGGGGGATGATCAGGTCCATCAGATAACCCAGTCTCCGGGCAATCTCATAGCCAACCACCATACCACCCCTGGGAATCGCCAGTACAATCCCTTCTCCTTCACTATAGGGGACCAGTTTCCCGGCCAGCCGTCTCCCGGCATCAACGCGGTCTTTAAACACGTTCCCACCCCTTACACTAAGTATTAAAAAGGCTCCACCGGCTTGTTTATGTACATTCATGCCCAGCCGACATAGCCTCTTATACCTGAATTCCATAAGAAAAAAAGATCCCGGCCAAGGAGCCCCGGATAATGATCAGAAACAATAAATAAGTTATACTAAAGTGATTAAGGAAATCATCTCAGTGGAGGAGTCTGGATTGAGGATTATCTATATTGACTGCACAGCCGGCCTAAGTGGAGGAGCGCTTCTGGGGGCGCTGGCAGATCTCGGCCTCGACCGGGAGCAGCTATTTGAGGAATTGCAGCAGGAGATTGCAGGCGCCTTTAATGTTTCATTTAACCTTTCCTTTCAAAAGGAGCCCCGCCGGGCAGCCCTGAGGACCGTCCTGGATCTATCGCAAGACTGTCTGGCGACAGCCGCCGGGGAATTTATCAAAACCTTCTTCCGAGAAGAAAGCGCTCAAAGCTCTCCCTTTCCCATGATTAAAAAAATATTCCAGGAGGATCTTGCTGCCCGCTCCAGGCTGGAGGGGCTCCCCCCGGAAGAGGTCACCGTTACGCCCGCAGAGGCCATAAAAACTGCGATCCTGGCTGCCGGCGTCTTCACATCTTTGAAGCAACTGGGCTTTCCCCGGATTGTAGCCTCGCCGGTTCCCATTGGTCCGCCCCCTTTGGAAGGCGCGAAGGACGGGGCCGGCCACCTGGTCCTGGAACTGGCGAAGGGGGCTGCGGTCAGGCCTACAAGCAGTCCGTCTGTTTATGTTTCACCCGCAGGAGTTGCCATCCTTACCCGGATTGCGGACGAATACGGTGAGCTGCCTGAAATGGAACTGGAAGAAACAGGTTACGGCGCTCTTGGCGACTACGGCAGGGGAGGTGTAGTCCGCGTCCTTTACGGTTCCGTTCCCTTAGCTGAGCCTTCTATCGGCAGGCGTGAGACGGTCCTGGTCATAGAAACGGGCATAGACGACATGAACCCGGAGTTTTTTCCCTACCTGATTGAGCGACTCCTTGCGGCAGGCGCCCTGGATGCTTTTTTAATCCCTATCTATATGAAAAAAGGACGGCCGGCCAACCTGCTGAAAGTGCTCTGCAAGGGGGACAAGCTGGAGCAAATTCTCCAGATCATTTTCAAGGAATCAACTACTCTTGGCGTTCGCATACACGAGGAAACAAGAAGAGTTCTCCAGCGCAAATTCTTCCAGGTCTCCACTCCGTACGGGGAAGTAACCGTGAAGGCAGGGTACGCCGGTCCTGAAACAGTCCTGCAGCTGGCCCCGGAATTTGAAGATTGCAAACGGATTGCCTCCGGAACCGGAACCCCTCTTAAGGAGGTTTATGCTGCGGCGCAGCGCAGCGCTTTTGAAAAGATAAAGGAGCAGGAAAATAGGGAGCGTTGATACTAAGGCAATAGGTCAACCATAACCTCTGCATTATCTACAACAAGGGATGGCGCCTTTAACAAACTCCGTTATATTCATTCAACAACCGGCTCATGACTGCCCCTTGAGCGGTTTTGAGCCTTGCTAAAAACTGTTTTAACAGTGATTTTGCAGGCCCTGTCTGGCCCGGCCAGAAAATGTTTCACGTGAAACATTATCCCTTATCTCCCGGCAGAAGCCCCGGGATCCTTTGTAATTCTTGATCACCTTTGAAATGGATCTCCAGTACTCCTTTTCCCCCGGCTTTTTCTTTATACCTTACCCTCGCCCCCAAACGGTTTCTTAATTCTGATTCCAACTGCGCTCTATCCTGCTCCAAGAATGTTTCTCGTTTTTAGCAGATTTCCTTGGCCATACTTTTTATTGAGCCAATTACAAATGGCTGATACTTTCCGGCCGTAGCCGGGTCACGCTAAAACCTCTTCATCTCAATCTCCTTACTCTGAAATATGGCCAGCATATATACACGTTTATTAATGTTAAAATACCTTCTTCTATCTTTCACTGACAGTCATGATTCCCTCCACGCTCTGATGAGAATTTATTATTTCCAGTTCCATCATAGCTTATCTGGAGGTTACTGGTATATTGTGTTCATTCTTATTTGTTGAAATCTGTTGATTTTATTTTATCGGTTACAATATGTGCCATAATCGTATCGGAATCGATACAGGATGCATTTATGGGGGATACTTAAGTGCTCTTGTGCTGGAGGAAGGATTAATCAAGAAGGTTATTCAAGTTGGAAAAAGAGAAGTAGTTTAATACTAAAGATAAATTGGCGAATAGCCGTTTGGGGGGATATAGTTGAAAAAGCAAACTCTATGCCGAAAATGTGGGACTACTGACTTAGAGCAAAGTTCTTTTTTCTACGAGGATATTAAAGACATGAGATATGCCTGTAATAATTGTGATTATTCCTGGACAATCAATATAAATAATAAAGAAGAATTAAAACAGTGGCAGGTTGATTTGGAATTCATACAATATGAGCCATATATCCCTCATACAGAAAGCATGAATATTTACGCCCAATAAGGTGACAAGGTAATATACTTTAGGGATACAGGTTATGGCAAAGATAGAGAGAATGCCAGGCTTTATTTGCGAATGGGACATATTTATACTGTTGAACGTACAGTTGTATTCTCTGATTTAACAATAGTTTTTTTACAAGAGTATCCTGGAATACCTTTTAACAGTGTTCAGTTTAAGGATTTAAAACATTGATTATTAATTTAAATTTAACAAGAGCCATCGGCCGTGTTTATTTAGCCGGTGGCACTTGTGCTAACAACTGTGGCGGTGAAACCTTTCGAACCAGGCAACCTTTCAGGATAAGTATTTAAAATCAATGTTTTAGCAGTGATTTTGCAGGCCCTGTCTGGCCTGGCCAGAAAATGTTTCACGTGAAACATTATTCTTTATCTCCCAGCAGAAGCTCCAGGATCCTTTGTAATTCTTGCTCGCCTTTAAAATGAATCTCCAGGATTCCTTTTCCAGCGGCTTTTTCTTTAAATTTAACCCTCGTCCCTAAACGGTTTTTTAATTCTGCCTCCACCTGCGTCCTATCCTGCTCCCGGAATGTTTCACGTTTTTTTTGTTTGTCTTTTTTCTGAGAAAGTGCCCGGGCCATGCTTTCCGCCTGGCGTACGTTAAGATTTTTACGTACTATTTTTCCGGCTGCCGCCACCTGTTTTTTCCCATCCTGAATGGCCAGGAGCGCCCTGGCATGGCCTGCATTCAACTGCCCCGAGGCAAGCAGGTCTTTTATTTCATTGGGCAGTCCCAGAAGTCTGACCATATTTGCTACAAAGGATCTGCTTTTACCAACCCTCCCCGAAACTTCCTCCTGGGTCAGTCCATAATTATCCATTAACTGGTGGTAGGCAAGAGCCTCTTCCAGGGGATTCAAATCCTCGCGCTGGACGTTTTCTATTAATGAAACAGCGGACGCCTCCAAGTCCCGGCATTCCTTGACCACCGCCGGGATCTTCCGGTAACCCAGAGTTTTGCAAGCCCGCCAGCGCCGCTCCCCGGCAATCAACTCATAGCCGCCGGACTGGAGAGGCCTTACCACAACCGGCTGGATGACTCCGTGTTCTTTGATTGAGGAAGCCAGCTCAGCAAGCTTATCCGGGTCGAACATCTGTCTCGGCTGGTGAGGAGCTATCGTTATCTCATCAATATCAATTTCTTTCAACCGATCGCTGCCGCCGCTTTCTTCCGTAGCCTGAATCAGTGCCTGCAGGCCCTTACCCAACCCCCTGCGCTGCTTACTCAACTCCCATCACCTCCTTGGCCAACTCCCGGTATACCTCGGCTCCGCGAGAACGCCTGTCGTAGACCATAACCGGTTTGCCGTGGCTGGGCGCTTCACTAATCCGCACGTTTCTCGGCACTATCGATCTGTAGACTTTTTCCTTGAAGTATTTTTTTACTTCATCCACAACCTGAATGGACAGGTTTGTCCTCCCGTCAAACATGGTCAACAGCACACCTTCAAGACTGAGTTGCCTATTCAGGCGCTGCTGAACCATCTTAATTGTATTCATCAACTGACTCAACCCCTCCAGGGCGTAGAATTCACACTGGATTGGGATGATTACGGAATCCGCTGCCGTCAGGGCATTTATCGTCAACAAGCCCAGGGAAGGCGGGCAGTCGATAAAAATATAATCATATTCATCCCTGATTTCCGCCAGAGATTTTTTTAAAACACTCTCCCTGCCGGTCACGTTAACAAGTTCAACTTCTGCCCCGGCCAGTTCAATGGTTGCCGGGATGAGATCAAGTCTCTCCAGGGCGCTGGAAACAATTACATCCTTGACATTCAGGCTGTTAATCAAAAGATCATAAATGCAGCACTCCAGCATGTTTTTATCAACACCTACCCCGGTGGTCGCATTCCCCTGGGGATCAATATCAACCAGCAGAACCTTCTGCTCCATCAGGGACAGCCACGCGCCCAGATTAACGGCTGTGGTTGTCTTGGCCACACCCCCCTTCTGGTTGGCTATCGCTATGGTTTTCCCGATGATTTTCACCTCCCGGTTTTTTGCAGCTTTTTTATAGAACACCGTTCCTGTTTTCCCCGGTTAAAGAGCGTTACTTCTCCAGGTCCTACTATTCAACATTTTCCTGTGGAGATCCTTCTTAAAGCTGATTTGATCTGTTTAACAAATAACCTTTCCGGAAATCCATAAAATCGAAAAACCCCTTTTGGGGTTTTTCCTTAAATAATTCTTTTCCTTAGGATCATTTTGAACGCCTCTTTTACAGTGGCCTTTTTTGCGGTATGCCGGCACGCCTCGGGTATTTTCCGGGAGTAGGTCCTGTTTTTCGGATAAGCACAAGTTTTCTCTCATCTCCCGTATAGGGAAGTTTTAACTTTAATATTTTTTCCAGCCTGCCCCCCAGAAGAAGCAGGGCATTCCCGGCTAGTTTCAGTTCTTCCTCCAATTTAGGCCCTTTCATAGCCACAAAGTAACCTTCAACTTTAAGAAAGGGCAGACAGTATTCGGCCAGCACCGCCAGTGAGGCAACAGCCCTGGACACCACCCGGTCCCAGCTTTCCTTTCGGGCCGGACTCTGTCCGAGATCCTCAGCCCTGGCGTGGATAACCTCTATATCCCTTAACCCCAAAGAAGAGATTAAGCTTTCCAGAAAACGTACTTTCTTTTCCACCGATTCAATCAGTGTCACCTTCAGACCTGGCCTGTAAATCTTTATTGGTATTCCGGGAAAGCCCGCACCCGTCCCGATATCTATTAAACTCATACCGTCTTCAAAAGAAACAGCTTGAAAACAGCTCAGTGAATCCAAGAAATGCTTTACCGCAACATCTTTTTCTTCCAGAATGGACGTCAGGTTGATACTCTTGCTTGCTTCCCCCAGGAATCTGTAGTATTCCTTAAATTGCTCCACTTGTTCCATGGATAACTCAAGCCCCATTTCAAGGGCTCCCTGAACAAGGGTATCCTTCAATATAATCATGCCTTCCCGGCGCCGGTTACTTTGTTCCACTGCAAGCCGAACGGTTTTTGTTTTATTATGTTCATGCCTTCCCCCCCGACTTATATTCCATTTATGGAAATACTCGTTAGATAATTCTTGTCTGGTACTTTTTTTAAATCTGTTTCTTATTTTTTCTCCGGCGCTGTTCCAGATCTATTAACAAAACGGAGATATCTGCCGGAGTCACCGAGACAATCCGGCTGGCCTGACCGATGGAGCCGGGTCTAATTAATTCCAGTTTTTCCCTGGCTTCTGCCGAGAGGCCCCTGACCCTGCTGTAATCCAGATCATCTGGAATTCTCTTTTCTTCCAGCCGCCTGAATCGCTCCACCTGGGCTTCCTGCTTTTTGATATAACCTTCGTACTTGACTTGAACCTCAACCTGTTCGCAAACTTCTTCCGGCAGTGGAGGATGTTCCAGAGGAAGTTGCAGGATCTTTTTATAGGTCATTTCCGGGCGCCGGAGCAACCCGGCCAGTGATGAACCCTGTTGGGGAATCCCGGCGGTTTGCAATTTTGCTAAAATCTGCTTTATTTCTTCGGTCACAGGCACTACTGTCCGCTCCAGCCTTTCTTTCTCAGCGGCGATCAACCTCTTCTTTTGCTCAAAGGACCTGTATCTTTCCGGCGTAACAAGCCCAATCCGGTATCCTTTCTCAGTTAACCTCAAATCAGCATTGTCCTGTCTCAGTAAAAGCCTGAATTCCGCCCTTGAAGTCAGCATTCTGTACGGCTCTTCAATTTCCTTGGTTACTAGATCGTCAATCATAACCCCTGTATAAGCATCAGACCGGCTTAGAATAAAGGGTTCTTTGTTTTTTAAATAATGAACGGCGTTAATTCCGGCCACAATACCCTGGGCTGCCGCCTCCTCGTAGCCGGAAGTACCATTAATCTGCCCCGCCGTAAACAGCCCCGGCACTGACTTTATCTCCAGAGACTGTTTTAACTGAGCAGGCGCTACGAAATCATATTCAATGGCGTACCCCGGGCGCATCATTTCTACCCTCTCCAGGCCCGGCAGGGTCCGGAGCATGGCCAGTTGCACATCTTCCGGCAGGCTGGTGGACATGCCCTGCACATACATTTCATCAGTATTTTTTCCCTCCGGCTCAATAAAAACCTGGTGAGCAGGCTTGTCTGAAAAACGCACAACCTTTGTTTCGATGGAAGGACAGTAGCGCGGCCCCCTGCTCTGGATGGCGCCGGTATAAAGGGGCGCCCGGTCAAGATTGTCCAGGATGATCCGGTGGGTCTTTTCGTTGGTATAAGTCAGCCAGCAGGGTATTTGTTCGCGGCTGGTCACACCGGACATAAAGGAAAAATTATGTACTTTTTGGTCACCCGGCTGGATCAACATGCGGCTGAAATCAATGCTGCTTTTGGCAACCCGGGCCGGGGTTCCTGTCTTAAAACGATCCAGTTTAATACCCAGATCTTTAAGACTATCTGAAAGACGAATCGAAGGGAATTGGCCATTGGGCGCCCCGGGATAAGAAAGGTCACCAATAATGATCCGTCCCTTCAAGTAAGTTCCTGTGGTCAGGATTACAGCGCCGGCCTCAAATCTGGCACCTGTGCTGGTTACTACACCACAAACTTTACCCTTTTTTACTAAAATTTTGTCCACAAGAGCCTGTTTTAAATCCAGTCCCTGCTGTTTTTCCAGGGTCTGTTTCATCCTGTTCTGGTAGCTCATTTTATCAGACTGGGCACGTAAGGCGTGGACGGCCGGTCCCTTGCCGGTATTCAAAAGCCGCATCTGAATGGAGGTATAATCCGTATTCAGGCCCATTTCTCCCCCCAGAGCGTCCACTTCCCTGACCAGTTGAGACTTTGCCGGTCCACCCACAGCCGGGTTGCAGGGCATCAGAGCCACATAGTCCAGGTTCAAGGTCAGGATCAAGGTGCGGCAGCCCAGCCTGGCTGCCGCCAGACCCGCCTCACACCCGGCGTGCCCCGCTCCTACAACAATGATATCGTATTTTCCAGCGTCATATTCCAAACCGGCCACCTCATTTCCCAATGCAGAAATCTTCAAAGATTCTGTCCAGGAGGTCCTCCGTCGCTGTTGACCCGGTAATCTCGCCAAGGGCTTCCCAGGCTTCCCGCAGATCAATTGCTACAATATCCACCGGCAATGCCTGACGGGCCCCTGTAATAGCTTCTTGCAGATGGCGAGCGCTCCTCTCCAGGACTTCCTTATGACGAATATTGGCTACAAGCACGGTATCTGACCCGGTAACCCGGCCTCCCGTAACCATTTCAAAAATTTCTTTTTCCAAACGGTCGATACCGGTACCTTTCAGTGCTGAAATCCATAAAACCGGCCTTTCCCGGACCAGCCTCCGGACATCGCTTTCCTTGATGCGGATTTTCGCTTCGTCCACATCCACCTTATTGATCAGGATCAACGCTTTCTTTTCCTTGATCAATTCCAAAATGGCCCGGTCTTCATCGTCTAATCCCCGGACAGCGTCAAGTACCACCAGCACCAGGTCTGCCCTATTGATGGTTTCCCTGGTCTTTTCCACACCTATCTTTTCAACAAAGTCACTGGTTTCCCGCAGCCCGGCGGTATCAATAATTCTCAAGGGAATTCCCCGGATATTAATAACCTCTTCGATTAGATCCCTGGTTGTACCCGGAATATCGGTTACTATTGCCCTGTTTTCCCGGAGCAGGGCATTCAAGAGAGATGATTTTCCCACATTTGTATTGCCGATAATGACCGTGCTGATCCCTTCCCGGTAAACTCTTCCTGTATCGGCTCTGCTGATCATCTCTTCAAATTCCTTTAAAACCTTTTCTCCTTCCCGGATAATAGCCTCTCCGGCATTTTCTTCCAGGTCTTCCTCCGGGAAATCTATATTTGCCTCCACCCGGGCCAGCAGACCCAGGATTTTATTCTGTAGTTCAGTAATTTTTTTAGAAAGATTCCCCTTTAATTGAGAAACAGCTAAACTTAGGCTTCTGTCTGTTTTCGAGCGAATTATATCGATAACGGATTCCGCCTGGGCCAGGTCCAGTCTTCCGTTTAAAAAAGCGCGCTTGCTGAATTCACCTGGTTGAGCCAGACGGGCTCCCCGGGCCAGAACCTGTTCAAGCACCCTGCGCATCGGCACAATCCCGCCGTGACAGTGGATTTCCACAATATCTTCCCTGGTATAGGTGTGAGGCCCTTTCATATAGCATAAAAGAACCTCGTCCAAATCCACTCCTTTTTCATCTACAATGTGGCCGTATATAAGCTTGCGGTTCTCATTCAAAAAATTAATTTTTGAACCGGCTCTAAATATCTTCCCCGCAATATCTGCGGCGCCGGTCCCGCTGACGCGTACAATTCCGATTCCACCCTCCCCCAGAGGAGTGGAAATGGCGGCAATGGTATCCTCAATCAACGCTGGCACCTTCCGGTATTTATTTTTAAACCCAGCGGGCCGTCATTTGCGCGCTGGGTTTAAATATTATTTTTTCGGTGATATAATAATCTTCCGGCAGGGTTCCTCTCCTTCACTAAATGTGTGTATGTCGTCACGCCCCTGCAAAACCGTGTGAATAATGCGCCTTTCCTGGGAACTCATCGGTTCAAGGACCACGTTCCGCCCTCGCTGCTTGGCCTTGTCCGCCAGTTTCAAGGCCAGTTTTTGCAGTGTTTCTTCCCGTCTCTTACGATATCCTTCAACATCTATAATGATTTTTTTACGGGTTTCAGTGTTTTTATTCACAGCCAGATTCACCAGATACTGAAGTGCATCCAGCGTTTCGCCCCTTCTGCCTATGAGAATTCCCAGTTCATTTCCCTCCAGGTTAATGAGCATTTCATGATCCTTTTCTTTTATGTTCATGCCAACCTGAAGCTGCATTGATTTAAAGATACTCTTTAACAAGTTACCTGCTTTTTGAGCCGGTCCGTCCTTTAAGGCAACTTCTACCCGGGCCTGCTTTCCTCCCAAAAAGCCTAAAAAACCCCTGGTGGGTTCATTGATGATCCTGATCTCCACCTCTTCCCGGGAAACCCCAAGGTCCTTAAGTGCCAGTTCAACAGCTTCATCTATAGTTTTCCCGGTCTTCTCAATAACCTTCAACTTTTCCCAGCCTCCCCTTTCACAACCACGGCCTGCTTGTTGATATAATATTGCTGGGCCCAGCCTACCACGTTAAATACAACCCAGTACAGAGAAAGGCCTGCCGGGAACGTACTGGAGATCCAGGCAATAAAGACGGGCATGGTATACAACATCATTTTCTGCGTCGGATCCGTTGCCGAAGTTGTCATTTTTGACTGAAAATAGGTTGTGACTCCGGCCAAAATTGGAAGAATATAGTACGGATCCTTATCACTAAGGTTCTGAACCCAAATAAAGCTGGCATGATCGGTATTCACATACGGAAAAGAAATAAGAGACCTGAACAGGGCAATCAGGATTGGCATCTGTATCAGTAAAGGTAGACATCCGGCCGCAGGGTTGACATTGTGTTCCCTGTATAAATCCATCATTTTCTGCTGCATCTTCTTGGGATCTTTTTCTTTGTACTTTTGCTGAATCTCCTTAATCTTTGGTTGTATTTGCTGCATGGCCAGCATTGATTTCATCTGCTTGTGGGACAAGGGATAGAGAACCATTTTTATGATAATCGTCAACAGAATAATAGCAATACCGTAATTTGGTATACCAACTGTTTTAGTAATATAATAAAGCCAGTTTAAAAGCCAGTTCATACCATCTACAATGGCATTAAAAATCTCCAAACCACTATCCGCCTCCTCATCCGGCCTGTGCAGGCCCAGCGGTTAATTTCTTTCTAAACAGGGTCGTAACCACCTGGGTGAAAAGGGTGACATTTTAAAACCCTTTTTACGGCCAGCCAGAAACCCTTCCAGGCGCCGTATTTTTCCACTGCCTGCACCGCATAGTGAGAACACGTAGGATAAAACCGGCAGGTTGGTTTTTTTAGCGGCGAAATTACCTGCTGATAAAACCGAATTAATAGAATTAAAACTATTTTCACAGGGAACATCCCCCGTCAAACTTTAATCTTTTTAAAAGCTTCAATAAACTGGCTTCAACTTCATGATAGCCCGACCCAACTATCTCCCGTCTTGCAAGCAATACAAAATCAAAACCTGTGGGAAAAAGCCCGCAATTCAAACGGCACGCCTCCCTGAACAGGCGTCTAATTCTATTCCTCGTAACGGCATTACCCACTTTTTTGCTTACAGTGAAACCGAATCTGCTTTGCTCTGTGTTATTCGGTAAAAAATACAGAACAATAAATCGATCTGCTACCGTTTTTCCGTGGCTGTAAACTCTCCGGTAATCACTGTTTTTTTTAATGATATTAAGGCTAACCATTGATTCCTCAATTTTCTATTATTACCGTTACGTAACCTAACCATACTTCCACAACGTTATACAGCTAGAAAGGCCACTGTGATTTAGCGGCCTCACGCAGTTAACCTTTTTCTTCCCTTTAATCTTCTTCTCTTTATTATTTTTTGACCGGAGCGTGTCGCCATTCTGGACAGGAAACCGTGAATCTTTTTATGCTTACGTGCCTTTGGTTGATAGGTACGCTTCAAATACATACACCTCCTTTTTATGTTCTTTTTGTAAGGATCTTCTAGAAAAGATTTGATAATAAAAAAATAAAGAGCATTAAATTTTTTATTATTCAATAAATAAAATTTATTACCTCTTAATTTATTACTGAAACCTTCTCCTTGACACACACTACCAATTATATAATAATCGCTTTTTAACGTCAAGAAGCAGGAGTTTTACCGATCGTGCCGGCCCAAACCCATCCCAAAATGCCTGTTGATAACTTATATAAAATTTGATATGATCTTAGCGCTGGAAAATCAACGAAATACTGGTTTTTACACAGCCTGTGGATATCTGTGTGGATATTTTTGTTGATTCTTTAACCTCTATAATAATCCCGCAAGGAGATGTTTTTAGGTTTTCCCAGGTAATTACTAAATATGAGATTTAATTAATTGGAGGGTCTGTTTTGATTAGAAGTGATTTAATGGAATCTTGGGAAGAAGCCCTCCGTTCATTAGAAAAAAAAATAAGCAAGCATTCCTATGATACCTGGTTAAAATCACTCAAACCCCTGGGTTTTGACGAGAATAAAATCATCATCGAAGTGCCCAATCATTTTTCCCGGGGCTGGCTCAATGATCGTTACGCACCGATTATTAAAAATGCCTTAATAAATGTCCTCAAGCAAGATGTCGAGGTACAATTCCTGCTTTCCAGCGAAATTCAAAGCATCAAACCCCAATCGTCAAAAAAAGATAGGGAAAGGGTATCTGAATTTACTAGTATCTCCCATTTGAATCATAAGTATACCTTTGACTCCTTTGTTGTAGGCAACAGCAACCGCTTTGCCCATGCAGCCTGTCTTGCTGTGGCTGAATTACCCTCAAAAGCCTATAATCCATTATTTATCTATGGGGGTGTCGGGTTAGGCAAAACCCACCTGATGCATGCCATAGGTCATTACACCCTGCAACACAGCGCCGGAATAAAAGTCAACTATGTTTCATCTGAAAAGTTCACCAACGAACTGATTAACTCTATCCGTGACGATAAGGCGGTTGAATTTAGAAACAAATACCGTAATATGGATATTTTACTGGTTGACGATATTCAATTTCTGGCCGGTAAAGAGCGTACCCAGGAAGAGTTTTTTCATACTTTCAACACCCTTTACGAGGCCAATAAACAAATAATTATCTCCAGTGACCGTCCTCCCAAGGATATTCCCACCCTTGAGGACAGGCTTCGTTCCAGATTCGAATGGGGTCTAATTACAGATATCCAACCTCCCGATCTGGAAACCAGAATAGCTATTTTAAGAAAAAAAGCTCAAGTGGAAAACCTGTACGTTCCTGACGATTGCCTTGTTTTCATAGCAACACGAATCCAGTCTAACATTCGTGAACTGGAGGGAGCTCTGATCAGGGTTATCGCCTTTTCCTCTTTAAACCGGACAGAGATAAACCAGGAAATGGTTGCAGAAGTCCTTAAAGACATGCTTCCTTCCGGCAAACCCAAAGAGATCACTGCTGAACTGATCCAGGAAGTTGTTTCCGAGTTTTTCAATATTCGCATAGAAGATTTTAAAGCAAAAAAAAGAACACGGAACGTTGCCTTTCCCCGCCAGATTGCCATGTATCTGACCAGGGAAATGACCGACCTTTCCCTGCCTAAAATTGGTGAATCATTTGGAGGACGTGACCATACGACAGTTATCCACGCCTGCGAAAAAATTAACAGTGAACTGCAGAAAAGCCTTGACCTCCAGGAAAAAATCAAATTACTGATTGAGAAGATAGAAAAATTAACAATGCCTGTGAATTAATTGTCATTAACCCTGTTGATTTACTTAAATTGACTTCCAGTCAAATTTTTTTTTAAATAGATTTATCTTGCTTTTACCAACAGGCCTCATTTTTACGGCCGACTGCCTTTTGCAGAGTTTTTCACATAATCACAGACACTATTACTACTTACTTATATATAATGATAAGAATAATAAAAAATATTTTCCTGATAAGTGAGAGAAATTAATAAAATGAAAATCCTAACCAACAAAGAAATCCTTAATAACGCCGTCCAGTTGGTACAGAGGGCTGTTTCAATTAAAAATCCCCTGCCTATTCTTGCGGGGATTAAATTCGAAACCCGGGAGAATCAGGTTATACTCACAGCCACAGATCTGGACATCGGAATTCGCTGCTCCTTTCCGGCAGAAGTAATCGTACAGGGTACAACTGTTCTCCCTGCAAAGTATATCTGTGAACTGTTCAGAAGGCTTCCCGAACTACCTATTTTTATTGAAGCAGATGCTGCTACCGGGAGTGTAACAATCCAGTACGGGCAATCCGAAACCAGAATCAATGGTTATCCGCCGGAAGAGTTTCCTGAACTTCCTTTACCCGAAGGTATTAATTCTTTTACTTTGCCAGGGGAATTATTAAAAGAAATAATCAGGCAAGTTGTTTTTGCAACTGGTAATGATGAAAACCGCCCTGTATTCATGGGCGTGCTATTTGAAATAAACGGCAGCGAACTGCAGGTTGTGGCCACAGATACCTACCGTTTGGCCTGGCGTAAGGTGATTATTGAAAATTGTGAAGAAACTGCTATAAATTTAATCATTCCTGGCAAAACTCTTAATGAGTTATTAAAAATTATCGGCATTAATGAGCAAATAGAGGTTACAGTTACCAAAAACCAAATCCTTTTTGTAGCCGGCAATGTATGGCTAATCTCCCGTCTTATCGAGGGAAATTTTCCAAAATATAAGCAGGTTATTCCCCAAAACCATATTTTAAAAGTCCGGCTCAAAACTAGAGACTTGCTTGATGCTACCGAAAGGGCTTCTCTTCTGGCCCAGGTAAAATCACCGGTGATCAAGCTTAACATCAGTGAGAATAAAATAATTGTATCTTCCTATTCGGAAGCCGGAAGGGTTCATGAGGAATTAGACGTCTACCAGGAGGGTGAAACTCTCCAAATAGCCTTCAATGCCCAATATCTTGGTGATGTCTTGAAAGTAATTGGCTCAGAAGAAATTATCATTGAATTAACAGGACCTTTAAGCCCCGGGATTATCAAACCGGTCGGAGATAATGAATATCTTTCGTTACTTTTGCCGGTGCGGTTGCGTGAGGAGTGATCATGTTAACCGAGCGGGTCAAGGTGAAAAAGGAAATCAGGTTAGACCAGTTTATAAAATGGGCAGGTGCCGTTTCTACAGGAGGCCAGGCCAAAATAATAATTAAAGAAGGTCTGGTGAAGGTGAACGGCAGGGTGGAAAACAGAAGGGGAAGAATCCTCCGGGACGGGGACAGGGTTAAAGTGGGAGAGGATGATTTTTTAGTGGTTTGTTGTGAGGGGTGTTTAACACTTGTACCTGAAAAGCCTGGAACTGATCAATTTCCGGAATTACGTCCGTCAAACAATTGAACCTTGCCCTCACTTCAATATCCTGATCGGACAAAACGCCCAGGGAAAAACCAACCTTCTTGAATCAATATACCTGGCCTGTACCGGGAAATCTTTTCGTACTTCCAGGGAACGGGAAGCGATTAACTGGTACAGCGATTTTTCCGCAATCCACTGCCTCCTGGAAACTGAAACCCGTGAACTAAAAATAAAACTCTTGCTTAATCCGGGACAAAAAAAGTTTTTAGTAAACGAGAATATTGTACATGGGTATCCTCTGGGCTGGCCCGGAGTTGTTTTATTTACACCTGATGACCTTCTTCTAATCAAAGGTTCTCCCCAGGAGAGGCGGCGGTTTTTGGACTACGAACTGGGTCTTTTTCAACCGCACTACAACCATTACCTCTCCCGCTATAACAGGGTTGTTTCTCAACGGAACAACCTTCTCCGTGAAATCAGGGAAAAGCGGATTAAAAACCATACCCTGCAGGCCTGGAACGAACAACTTGGACGTTACGGCGCAAAAGTTTTACTTTTTAGATTGGAATTACTAAAAAAATTCAGCCCCCACCTGCGGCAACTGCATCTTAAGTTGACCACCGGACGTGAAAACCTTGAGATTAGATATCACTCCTCTTTTAAAGTTGCAAACATGTACTCCGAAGAGGAGATATTCAATCAATATTTAGAAGCTTTGATTGCTGTACAAGAAGAAGAAATAGCCCGGGCTCAGACCTTGATCGGACCTCACCGGGATGATCTCTCTTTTTTTTTAAACGGCGCTGACGCTAAAACTTACGGTTCCCAAGGGCAGCAGAGGACTGTAATTCTTACTTTAAAAATAGCCCAAATCTTACAGTGGAAAATTGATGTTGATGAATATCCCATCTTGCTGCTTGACGACGTACTGCTGGAACTGGACCAGGTTCGCCGCCAGGCTTTATTGAATTATGTGACTGGAAACGTCCAGGTATTTTTGACCTCTACCAGCAGGGAAAACCTCAAACTGGACGCCGGCGTTAACGGAAATCTGTATAATGTAGTAAATGGCAAGATAGTTAAAGTCTAATAGGCGATAAGGATATTCTTGCTCAAGAGAGGAATGGTGATTTAAGTGTTTCTGCATCTTGGAGGAGATGTCGTAGTTCCTAAAAAAGATGTAATAATGATTCTGGATACCCATACCCTCACTTCTTCTGCTACCCGTGAATTTATTGAAATTGCCGGGGATGAGGGTTTTATTAAGAATACTTCCGGTGATAAAGAAAAATCTTATGTAGTGACAACCAGAGAAATCTTTATTTCCCCGATTTCATGTAAAACTTTACAAAAAAGAGCCAGATCTTCTAAATATTTGGAATAAACAAATTTAAAATCCAGGCTTATGCCGGCCAGGTAAAAATTGAGAATAAATTACTTTTGTGATAAAATAATAATTTGAGAATGTTAAGAGAATCTAGTAAGGAGTGTGTCTGGCATTGAATAATGATAAACTTAACGACAGCCGGTACGGAGCCGAAGATATACAAGTCCTCGAAGGTCTTGAAGCCGTTCGGCGCCGGCCGAGCATGTATATCGGCAGCACCAGTGCCAGAGGTTTACACCACCTGGTTTATGAAGTAGTTGATAATAGTATCGATGAAGCCATGGCAGGCTATTGCGACCGGATTGAGGTTCTCCTGAACCGGGATGAATCAGTTACCGTTGTTGACAACGGCAGGGGAATACCAGTGGATATTCATCCAAAAGTGGGCCTGCCCGCCGTGCAGGTAGCCTTAACCATGCTTCACGCCGGCGGTAAATTCGGCGGGGGCGGATATAAGGTATCCGGGGGTCTCCACGGAGTAGGGGTTTCTGTAGTTAACGCCCTTTCCGAGTGGTTGGAAGTTGAGGTCAGGCGGAACGGCTTTGTTTATCAGCAAAAATATAAAAGGGGTGTGCCGGTAACAGATTTAATAATCATTGGAAAGACAAAAAGCACCGGTACAAAAATAACCTTTAAACCGGATTGCGAAATTTTTGAAGAATTGACCTTTAATCATGATACCCTGTCCCACCGTTTGAGAGAGTTGTCTTTTTTAAATATGGGGATAAAAATTATCCTCAGGGACAGTCGTATCGATAGCGAGACTGTTTTTCAACACGACGGAGGAATCAGGGACTACGTAAAGTTTTTAAATAAAAATAAGACTCCTTTGCATAGCAAGCCGATTCATTTTCAAAAACAAAAGGACAATGTGCTGGTTGAGGTGGCTTTACAATATACAGATGCCTATGTTGAAAGTATTTATTCTTATGCCAACAACATTAACACTATCGACGGCGGAACCCATGAAGCCGGATTTAAGGCTGCCCTGACCAGGGTAATCAATGATTATGGGAGAAAATATAACCTGCTTAAAAATGGGACAAACAACCTTTCAGGAGAAGATATTCGGGAGGGTTTAACCGCAATCATCAGCGTAAAGGTCCCGGATCCTCAGTTTGAGGGACAAACCAAAACAAAACTTGGTAACAGCGAGGTCCGAAGCATTGTTGATAATGTGATGGGAGAAGGACTGTCAACCTTTTTAGAAGAAAACCCTCCGGTAGGCAGGCGAATCCTGGAAAAATCCCTCACTGCTTCGCGGGCCCGCGAGGCGGCCCGCAAGGCCAGGGAACTGACCCGGCGCAAGAGCGCCCTGGAAAATTCAACCCTCCCGGGCAAGCTGGCGGATTGTTCGGATCGTGATCCCTCTGTCTCTGAATTGTACCTGGTGGAGGGTGATTCTGCGGGCGGATCGGCCAAGCAGGGAAGAGATCGCCGTTTTCAGGCCATTCTACCTTTACGGGGAAAAATTTTAAACGTAGAAAAAGCTCGTCTTGACCGGATCCTGGGCAATGAAGAAATCAGGGCTATGATCACTGCCATGGGAACAGGAATCGGTGATGACTTTGATCTCAGCAAAGCCAGATATCATAAATTAATTTTGATGTCCGATGCCGATATTGACGGTGCCCACATTAGAACATTGCTGCTGACTTTTTTCTATCGCTATATGCGACCGCTGATCGAGGCTGGTTATGTGTTCATTGCTCAACCTCCGCTCTACCGGGTGAAAAAGGGCAAAAGTGATAGCTATGTATACAGTGATGCAGAGCTGGCACAATTACTAAAAAAAATCGGCAAAGAGGGTGTAAGCATTCAGCGTTACAAAGGTTTAGGAGAAATGAATGCTACCCAGTTGTGGGAAACGACCATGGATCCGGAAACCAGGACAGTGATGCAGGTGAATTTGGAAGACGCCATCGAGGCCGACGCCACCTTTTCAATGCTGATGGGTGACCGGGTGGAGCCCAGGCGTGAATTTATTCAGGAAAATGCCAGGGCCGTCCGGAATTTGGATGTCTAAAAAGATTCAGATAAAAGTATAAAAACAAATAATGTTAATAATTGTGTTTATTAGTAATTGATAGATTTAAGGAGTTTTTTAAAGATTCTTAAATCTATTTTGTTTTTTTTAAGAAATACAGGACTTGCATCAGTATGGTAGTATAAAAAGCAAAAAGGGGTGGTAAAAATTGTCAAAAGTAACTACTTTAAAAAGAGTGGCCGCGGAGCAAAAGTCTGCTGAAAACAGTAAGAACAGCCGCTTACCAAATATAGAAATACCCGCTGCAATTATGCAAGCGGTCCACAAGTATATAAAAGATAGATCCTGCTCAATGACTCAGTTTTGGAAAGAGGCTGCCGGCCTGCGCCTTCAGGCGGAGGACATGCAGTCGGCGAGGGAGGAACTGGACAGGATTCTCGGGCAGATTGCCTATGCAGAGAAAAAGTTAAAGGATTTAGAAGAAAGGGAACAGGAAATCTGTGCCAGGGAATTAAGAATTGAGGAAGAGGAACTGAGTCAGGAGGTCCTGCACAAAGAAAGACTGCAGCAATTAATCCAAAGGGAAAGGGAGCAGGAAGAGGAATACAAGAAAAAGATGGCGGAATTTCAGGAAATGGTCCAAAAACAGGAGGAAGAATACCAGTTACGCCTTGGGGAAATTGAGTCCCGGCTCAGGGAAAAAAACGGGGAGTACCGCCAGAACTATGAGGAAGACTATCTGGAAAGGGAAAAGGAATTATTCAGGCGTGAAGCCCAGGTTAAAGTAAAGGAGGAAATTGCCCTGGAAAAAGAAAAATTCTGGTCCACCATGTATGATGCGGTGGTAAAGCTGACCAGAATTTGTGGAGCTGTTAAATAAACTTATTCGATACAGGGTTCAATTAAGTGCTTTGCGATAGGGAGCGCACCCCGGGCGTTTCCTGACCGGCCGGAGCGGTTGAACTGGGGCTAAATTTATCTCAACCAGCCCGGCCCGGGACCGGTGAGAGTAAATAATTACCGGAGTGCAAAGCGAAGTGAAAAAAATTAAAGGGGGGTTTGAAGAAAAAAGAAATCCTAAAAAACCTATATTAAAAGCAGGAACGTCCTGGCAAATTAAAATGTATGGAAAATATGCGAATTAAAACAGGTTAGGTGTTGTCCCTTGCTTGTTTTAAGAACGAGAATAAACCTCCACCGGCCAACGCCCACGGCCATAAGCGGCGCGCACAAAAAAATTGAGGCAGGACTTGCCGGGAAGTGATCGGGATGAAAATAATAAAACCGGGAGGGCAGGGCATGAAAATTATCACAAACTACAGGCCGACAAAGGGTCAAAGAATCAAGTCATTCTTGATGACTCTGGTCATGCTGGCCATAGCCTTTCTTGCCGGGGCCGCCATGCAGAACACGGCTCACTTCCTGCAAGATTTGGCGGCGGCAGTGCCTGTTGCCCTGGACGGAATAAAAACATTCCTGCGGGAAAGGTTTGTTTTTAAAGTGAACGCGTTGGTAGGACAGTTAAAATGGACTGCAGTGGTCTCCCTTGCAATTTTATACAATGCCTTGTCCCACCGGGCCAGGAGTCCTTAAAAAGAATAGTTGAGGAGGGGCTTAATTGGGAGACACAAGAATAATAGTTGTTTCCCGGCATTGGCCAAAGACGCTCCTGCAAAAATTTAAGCAGGAACTTAGGCTCAGACCTAAAAAGGCCGGCCGCAGATTCCGTCCATTTTATATCTTAGTTAAAAAGAGATAAAAAGAAAATTAAAGAAGCAAGGTGATCGATTTGCTTGCATAAACCCCCGGCCTGTTGGCGTGAGGGGGACTAAACAAAAATCAGCAAGGCAGTGATAAGGCATTATTATACCGGGTTATTTATAGTAAATATTACCTGCGGGTCAAAACCCCCTCAACATGCCTTCTGCCGATGATTTAAAAATTGAATAACTGCGCTTTGGAGCGGGAATTAAGCCCGCTCTTTTAATCTATAAACAGGATGATTGGCTAAAATTGCATTTGACAGTTTATTCTGGTATAATTCCATCGAAATGAATTAAGGGTAGAGGTGACCTTTTTGCCGTCCTCAAAAGGTAAAGTTATCCCAGTAAATATCAACGATGAAATGAAGCATTCCTACCTGGACTATGCCATGAGCGTAATTGTCGGGCGGGCCCTGCCGGATGTTAGGGACGGGCTGAAACCGGTCCACAGGCGTATCCTTTACGCCATGAACAGCCTCGGTCTGACGCCGGATAAGAACCATCGCAAATCAGCTTACATTGTCGGTGAAGTCCTGGCAAAGTATCACCCCCACGGAGATGTGGCCGTATACGACGCTCTGGTCCGTCTTGCTCAGGACTTTGCCTGTCGTTACCCCCTGGTGGATGGTCACGGTAACTTCGGCTCAGTGGATGGAGACTCCGCAGCAGCCATGCGTTATACTGAAGCCCGCTTGGCCAGGATCTCCCTGGAAATGCTGTCTGATATCGATAAGAATACCGTTGACTTTATTCCCAATTATGATGAGAGAACTGAGGAACCTACAGTTTTACCTGCCAGGATCCCAAATTTACTGGTAAATGGTTCGGCCGGCATTGCCGTGGGCATGGCCACCAACATACCGCCCCATAATCTAGGGGAAGTAATTGATGGGGTCATTATGCTGATAGACAATCCTGATGCGGATATTAAGGATTTGATGAGCGTCGTCAAAGGGCCGGACTTTCCCACCGCCGGCTTGATTATGGGCCGGGAGGGCATCTGGAACGCCTACCGTACCGGGAGGGGAAGCATCAAAATACGTGCCAGGGTCAGTATTGAACCCATAGCCGGAGGCAAACACAGTATTATTGTCACTGAGATACCCTACCAGGTTAACAAGGCCAGGCTCATTGAAAAAATCGCAGAATTGGTCAAGGAAAAAAAACTGGAAGGGATCAGCGATCTCCGGGACGAATCGGACCGGAGCGGTATGAGTATTTATATAGAATTGAAGAGGGACGCCAACCCCCAGGTTGTTCTGAACCAGCTATACAAACACACCCAGTTGCAGGATACCTTCGGAGTGATTATGCTGGCGCTGGTGGATGGAGAACCCCGGGTTCTGAACTTGAAGCAGATGCTTTTTTACTACCTGGAACATCAAAAGGACGTAATTGTCAGGCGTACCCGGTATGAGCTGAACAAGGCGGAAGCCAGGGCGCACATCGTGGAAGGCCTGCGCATTGCCTTGACCTACCTGGATGAAGTGATTAAAACAATCCGGGCTTCCCAGACCACGGATATCGCCAAAAAAGCATTAATAGAAAAGTTCACCCTTTCCGAAAAACAGGCCGAGGCTATAGTTGAAATGCGCCTGCGTCAATTGACCGGCTTGGAACGGGAAAAACTGGAGCAGGAATACAAAGACCTTATGGAAAAAATAGCCTATCTCCGCTCGGTCCTTGAAGACGACCGAAAAGTCCTCGGAATTATTAAAGAAGAGCTTACTGCTGTCCGGAAAAAATATGCTGATGCCCGGCGCACGGTTATTACAAATGAGGATGTTAATTTAGAAGCGGAAGATTTAATCCCGGAAGAAGACGTGGTTATTACCATCACCAACCAGGGTTATATTAAGAGAATTCCCCTGGATACCTACCGCAGTCAGCGCCGGGGCGGGCGCGGTGTTACGGCCATGGGCACCAAAACGGAGGACTTTGTTCACCATCTTTTTATTACAACAACACACCATTTCTTTTTATTTTTTACCAACCAGGGAAAGGTTTACCGCCTGAAGGTGCACGAAATTCCCGAAGCTGGACGCCAGGCCAAGGGTACGGCTGCCGTAAATCTTCTTTTTATCGGGAACGAAGAAAAAATAACCACTGTTATACCTGTCCGGGAATTTGATACCAATCAATACCTTTTCATGACAACCCGCAGGGGTATGGTTAAAAAAACATCATTAAGTGAATACAATACCTCCCGCAGGGACGGAATCATTGCCATTTCCCTGAAGGAAGGGGATCAGTTGGTAGGCGTCGAGTTAACCAGCGGAGAAGAAGAAATTGTTTTAGCAACCAGAGGTGGCAAGGCTATCCGCTTTTTAGAAGAAGAAGTGCGTCCGATGGGACGGGCAACCCGGGGTGTCAAAGGAATCAGTCTGACATCAAAAGACGAGGTTATCGGCATGCAAACTGTTCGTCCGGATGCTTATTTACTTGCAGTTACAGCCAACGGCTTTGGCAAGCGCACCCATCTTTCCGAGTACCGCCGGCAAAGCAGGGGCGGTAAAGGCATAATAAATATTAAGACCTCGGAGAGGAACGGCCCGGTAGTGGCGGTGGAAGTCATTAGAAATGATGAAGAAATTATGATTATTAGCGCCGAGGGTATAATCATCCGGTTAAAAGCAGAAGATATATCAATTATAGGCCGCTCTACCCAGGGTGTGACCCTGATGCGGCTTGACCCGGGAGATAATGTCGTTGCCGTGGCGAAAGTAGATACCGATGAATAAAATAGGATTAATAACAATAGTAATAATAAAATGTAAAAAGTGCTTAGAGATGGCTTGACATAGATCAAGCCCTGTGCTAAATTAAGTATTGTGCCGCCCGGTAGCTGCTTGCGGCCGGGCGTCCGGCTACAAAGACCTGAAATCACTGATTGAAGGCGGCAAAGAAGCCAAAAAGTACTACTTGACGTAAAAGCGGCAAAAGTGATAAGATAACAAATGTCGCGCCGAAAGGCAGCGGCAGACAAACAAGAACCACGGTCTTTGAAAACTAAACAGTGGATGGATGTAAGAACGGTC
>Ga0123335_1001364_pt1 | contig 39804 bp, 37 predicted proteins | sample BiotimSIPDNA_2_FD_89707 | JGI IMG/M metagenome (GOLD analysis project Ga0123335, IMG submission 89707) | Anaerobic biogas reactor microbial communites from Washington, USA - Biogas_R2 time_0 SIP DNA | ecosystem: Engineered > Bioreactor > Anaerobic > Unclassified | place: Washington, USA...
AAAACCATCCTGTTGTGGAAGAAAATGCAATTGCGGCAATGCAGAAACTTGGAATTACGCCTATTCAAAGTCCTATTAGAGGCGGCACCGACGGCTCTCGGTTGAGCTTTATGGGTTTGCCTACCCCTAATCTTTTTGCAGGAGGACACAGTTTTCACGCAATAACCGAATGGGTTGCCATACAGGATATGGAAATGGCTGTTAAATTAATTGTAACTTTAGCATCCATTTATGAAGAAAAAGCTTGATAGTTTTTTGTTTATTAAAATGGATTTTGAATGCCGAAATTAAAACGCGCTGCAGATATAAGTCTGGGAATTAATCTTTTTCTATTTCTCATCAAAATATCTGTTGGGATAATTACAAACTCCATAGCAGTACTTTCCGAAGCATTTAATTCGCTAACTGATATAATTTCCTCAATTGCCTTAAAAAAAGGAGTTGTAATTTCGCGTCAGGAACCTGATGATGATCATCCATACGGGCATACAGCTGCACAGCCTCTTGCTGCATTTATAATTGCGGTTTTTGCCCTTGTTGTTGCTATCGAAATTATTCAGGAATCGATTGGAAGAGTAATCTCCCCCGAAGAAGTTAAGAATCCGAATTTGATTTATATTGTATTATCAATTACAATTATTACAAAAATTATTCTCAGCAGTTATCAGAAAAAAATCGGGAAAAGTTTTAACAGCACTGCAATGAAAGCTGCCGCTATTGATAGTCTAAACGATATTCTTGCCTCCTCAATTGCGATGATTGGAGTTTTTTGCGCTGTTCAAGGTTATCTGTATTTTGACGGAATAGCAGGAATTCTTGTAGGAGCATTTATTTTCAAAACGGGTTACGAAGTGGGCAAAGAAAATATTGATTATCTTATGGCAAAATCTGCAGACAGCAATCTTCTTTCGGAAATCAGAAAAATATCTTTGCAAACCGAAGGAGTTTTAGGAATGAATGATTTACGTTCGCACTACATAGGCGACCAGTTTCACATCGAAATTCATATCCAGGTGGATAAAAACCTTTCAATCCAGGAATCGCACGATATAGGCGATAATTTAAGGACAGAAATTTTAAGATTGAAGGAAATACAGGATGTTTTTGTCCATATTGACCCTGTTTAACTATTTTAATAATATTCCGATAATTACTAACATAATTTATTGAATTAAATTTAAAATTATGTTATAGTTTAAATTGTTAATAAGTTTTATTATTTTAGCACATATATGTTTTTGGTCAATAAATAAAAGCTGAATAAGCAGGATACAAAATGGCAGAAGAAAATAAGAAAAAACCCAATCTATTAGTTGTGGAAGATGATTACGAAAATCAGAAATTTCTGCAGATTTTTTTACGCCGGAAATTCGATCTTGAAATTTGCGATTCGTCGGAAACTTTTTATGCCAAACTTAAGGAAAAGAAATTTGATATAATTCTTATGGATATTTCTTTAAGAGGGAAAAAGGACGGCTTGCAGCTTACAAAAGAAATCAGGGAAATGCCTGAATATAGCGCTCTACCTGTTGTTGGGCTTTCAGCTCATGCTTTTCAGCGCGATAAAGATAATGCTTACAATGCCGGTGTTGATGTATTTCTTACCAAACCGGTGCAAAACGATGTTTTAATGGAAACATTAATCAAAACCCTCGAAAACAAATCAGGCATTAAAGTAAACTGAGTTTACAGGCTGATTGAAAAATCAGCCTTTTTTTTAGAAATCAATTCCCTTCATTTATCAGCTTTTTTATTTCGTCTTTGAAGAATAATTTTCTGATTAAACAAATTCGTAAACAAAAAATCCGGAAAGTAAATATATTTGTCCCGTTAACTTATTTTAATTTCGGAAAAGATATGACGATTTTTGAAAAGCAGGAGATGATTGTAAAACAATTTGAGAATTGTGCCGACTGGGATGACCGTTATGCAAAACTAATTCAAATGGGAAGAAATTTGCCGCCTTTTCCTGAAGAGCTTAGAATAGATAAAAATAAACTTGACGGATGCCAAAGCCAGGTATGGCTTACTGCAAGCATTAAAGAAGGAAATGTTATTTTTAAAGCCGACAGCGATGCAGCAATAGTAAAAGGATTAATTGCACTTCTTCTTGAAGTTTATTCTAATCAGCCACCGGAAGAAATACTAAAAATCCCTCCTGAATTTATAAAAAAAATAGGGATTGACAATCATCTTTCGCCTACCCGAAAAAACGGACTCGGTGCAATGTTAAAACAAATTCAGATGTTTGCGTTTGCTTTTAAAGCTATGTTGAAAAAATAATTATGAACAGGATTGACAGGCTTAATGCAATACTTACTCATCTTCAAAGTAAAAAAGTTGTAACTGCTGCCGAAATTGCCGAAAGATTTGAAATAAGTTTAAGAACCGTTTACCGCGATATCCGGGCTCTGGAATCGGGGGGTGTTCCTGTTGGTGCTGAAGCTGGGAAGGGATATTTTTTAATGCCGGGCTACCATCTTCCGCCTGTAATGTTTACAAAAGAGGAAGCGGCGTCTTTGCTTACAGGACTAAAACTGATAGAAAAAATGTCGGATAAATCAACCGGCAAATATTTCGATTCTGCTTTGTACAAAATCAAATCGGTGCTTAATACATCCGAAAAAGAATACATAGAAGCGCTTAATTCATCGATGGAAGTTTATAAATTTTCTCCGGTTAGTGAAAGTGACAAAAACGAAATATCGATGCAGGAAATTCAGGAAGCTCTTATTAAAAGCAGAGTCCTGAAAATTAAATATTTCAGCGGTTATCAGATGCAAAAGACTTTTCGTGAGATTGAACCCATAGGAATCTGCTATTACGGCTCAAATTGGCATCTGATAGCGTTTTGCAGATTACGAAAGGATTACCGCGATTTCCGGATTGACAGAATTTTGGAGCTTAAAAAGGCAGATGAGACTTTTAATCCAAAACTTCATAAATCATTAAAAGAATATATGAAGCAATTTTCATCCGAAAAAGATTTTAACCGGATAATTGTGCGTATGACATCAGAAGCTGTAAAATATATGGGAGAACACAAATATTTCTGGGGATTTGTTCAGCAGGAAGAAAAAGACGGAATGGTTGAAATGACATTTATAAATCCTTATCCCGAAGGATTTGCAAGATGGATGCTTATGTTTGGAAACAGTGTTAAAATTCTTGAGCCGGAAGAAATAATTTTGAGTATAAAAAATCTGGTGAAAGAATTAAAAGAGTATTATCTGTGAAGTTAAACCTTTTTATAAATTTCTATTAGCCGTTTCTTTTAACGCTGTGGCTAAAGGTACGGTAAATCTGAAAGTGGAACCTGTCCCGATTTTGCTTTCAACCCATATTTTACCGCCGTTTTTCTGAACAAATTCTTTGCAAAGTATAAGCCCCAAACCGGTACCTTTTTCGCGGTTTGTGCCTTCGGTAGAATAATGTGTATCAATCCGGAACAGTTTTGGAAGATCTTCGGAAGGAATCCCTTTTCCGCTGTCCATAATCATAACTTCAATAAAACCGTCGCGGGGAAAGGCATCAACGATAATTTTTCCTCCAGATTCAGTAAATTTTATTGCATTCGAAATCAGGTTTCGTATCACTGTTTCAACCATATTCATATCGGCAAAGACTTTAAACTTTTCCTGACATTCGTTAATTATTTCAATACGTTTATCTTTAGCATTATTTCTAAGAAGCTCAATTGTGCTGTTAAGCAATGCAGTTATATTCATAGGCATAGGATCAAACTCAATCCGGTTTGTCTGCAGTCTCGACCATTGAAGAAGATTTTCCACAAGTTTGTAAATGTTTTTTGCCGAGCTGTGAATATTATGGGAGTAATCCCTGATTTCCTGTTTTGAAAGCCTGTCCAGATACTGGGTTAAATACTCTGTAAAGCCAAGCAGAGCAGTAAACGGACTTCGAAGGTCGTGCGCAATTATTGAAAAGAATTTATCTTTCTGAGCATTGATAAGCGATAATTCTTCCTGCGATTCCGAAAGTTTTTTATTCAAGTTTGCAAGTTCTATTGCATTTCGTTTTAGTTTAACTTTATCGTTTTGAAGTTCCTGAACATACTTTTTAATTATTGTATTTGTTTCTTTCCTGTTTGAAATATCGCGTATTACCAAAAAGAATTCATCTGAACTTGATGGAATTATTCTGGCTTCTTCGTGATATTTAATTCCGGCACGTGTCATTTCGTATTCAAAAAATTGGGTATCCCTCGCCTTCATTGCTACTTCTACATGGAATTTTGTTTTTAGCGCAAGCTCTTCAGGAAGAAAATCAAAAATGGATTTGCCAATCAGTTCTTCTCTCGGGGCAATTAAATCTTTGCTCCTTTTAACATGCATATCTAAAAATATTCCTTCTGATGAGCAACGGTAAACAAGATCGGGAATAGCGTTAAGAAACACTTTCTGCCTTTTCTCATTTTCGCGTAATTCTTCCTGCACTTGTTTTCTTTCTGAAAGCATTGCCGAAAGAATAAGCGAGCTGCCCGCATAAAGAAAAATAAACGTATGAAGTACAAGATGATGATCTTGTATTACAAGTTTCGAAAAAGGTCCCGATTTAAGAACCGTACCTATTACAGCAATAAATATTACAAAGAAATTAACCGCAGATGTACCGCGGGGACCGAAACGCAAAGCGGACCAAAATAAAAAAAGCAAAGGAATGTATGATAATGCTAAAATAGATGTATTTCTGAAAATATCGGTACCGAAAACTATTATTCCGGAAACAGCAACTGATACAGCCAGCGACCAGATTTCGGCGTTCGATCTGTCGGGCCAGTGTTTTTCTTTTTTTGAAGACCATACTAATATCAGGGGCACAAGTGTTAAAATTCCGGCAGCAGCAGACATCCACCACCCGAAAAAGACGAAAATAAATTTATCCCATTCTGCTAGTCCTGCAATACAGATAGAAAAACTTGCAATTAAACCGCTTATAATGGTACTTGACCCTGCTGCAATAATTATAAGCCCGAAAACATCTTTTAATCTTTTTAATCCATTATCAAAACCGATAATATTCCTTAGAATAAAGTAGGTTAAAATTACTTCCGCTGTTGCGGCAGCAGTTGTTCCAATCAGGTATACAAATGATGAGCTTATACTTAAAGCAGTAATAAATTGTCCAAGTATAATTCCCGGAAGAATTTTGTAGCTGTTAAGTAAAATTGCAGCAACAGCAACACCAGAAGGCAGCCATATTAAAGCAGTATAGTATTTAGAAGAAGAATAATCAAAAATAAAAACAGCAGAAATAAAATAACTGATCATTATCAGAAAGGTTAATCCTGCGTCATACCAAGGGAATTCTTCTTTTTTATTAAATGAAAAACTCAAACTGCTTTTTCCCTATTGAAAAAATTTTCACTAAATATTTTTAATTACCACAAAAATTAAACAAATTCTGATTAACAGATTATTATATAGAAAAAATTACATTATAAGTTATGACCGGTAGCACAATACATTTAATTAAGTTATAAACGAATTATTTAACAATTACTATCTTATATTAATCTATTTTATTAAGTTTAGTACCAAATTTTAGAGAAATTATCTATGAAATACATCTCATTTATTTTTATTATGTTTTTAGGATGCACAAAATCTGTGCCTGAAAAAGATGAAAATAACATCCGGTATAATATTGTTTTTCCACAATATTCAATTAATAAGGTTCTTGAGAGTAATGTATTACCGGCGAAAATTACCGGAAAATGTTATGAAAAAGAATATTATAAAAACAATAAAATTGTAAAAATTGAAAGATATAACAAGGATAATGATCTTACAGATGACTTGAATGTTCCGGCTGTAACAGCTTTTGATTATTCTGATGACGGGAAATTGAAACTAGTAAGATATTACGATAAAAACAATAAAAAAACACTCGATGCAAAACTTGGTTACTGGTCAAAAGAAATAGTTTACAGCAGTCCGAAAATTACTATTGAGTTTTTCAGCGATACTTCGGGAAATCTGCTAATGATTCCCGATAATGCATCGGAAAGAATTGATCATATTGCTCCTGTAATTGTTTATATAGAAACAGGGGAGGGTACTCTTATAAAAGCTTTCGATTCCAAATTTAATCTTATTTCGGAATCTTATGGTGAAAAACCCTGCATCCCTTTTATAGATTGCGGCGAAAATAAATATTAAGGCATCATTGGAAATTGATTAAAAAGAATTTTGATTATATAATAATTGGCAGCGGATTAGCAGGACTATTTGCGGCTCATAAAGCTTCCAAATATGGCAAAGTTGCCATAATTACAAAATCTTCCGTTACCGAAAGTAACTCGTTTTACGCTCAAGGAGGCATTGCCTGCGTTATCGATCCGGTTGATGATTTACCCAGTCACATTAATGATACTTTAATTGCCGGCAGAGATTTATGTGACGAAAAAGCTGTAAAAATTCTAATTGAGGAAGGGCAACAGATTATAAAAGAAATTATTGATGAAGGAATGCTCTTTGACCAGTCGGAAGGGGAACTTTCCCTCGGACTTGAAGGGGGACACTCTTTTAAAAGAATTTTACACGCGCAAGGAAATTCAACCGGAAAAGCTTTAGTTGAATTTGTACTGGGTAAAATTTCCGAAAATAAAAACATATCAGTTTTTCCGAATTTTCTTGCTTATAAACTTTTAACGGAAAACAATGTCTGTAAAGGCTGTTTTGCAATAAACCTTCGTACAGGTGAAAATTTTTATTTCTATTCGAATTCAATAATTCTATCAGGAGGCGGTTACAGCGGACTTTTTAAGCGGAATACAAATCCCGAAACTGCTACAGGTGATGCAATAATTTTAGCATACAATGCCGGATGCGATCTTTCGGGAATGGAATTTACACAGTTCCATCCTACGGCATTTTCTTCAGCAAACGGAAAGACATTCCTGATAAGCGAAGCTGTACGAGGGGAAGGAGCTTTTTTAACCGATAAAAGCGGTCAACGATTTATGCAAAACATTCACCCGCTGGCAGATCTTGCTCCCAGGGATGTTGTTGCAAAGGAAATTTTCTTTAAAATAAAAAAAGATAATACCGGTTTTGTAAATCTGAATCTGCAGCATCTGGATGGAAATGTAACCAAAAATAGATTTAAGAATATATACGAAGAAGCAATAGGAATGGGTATTGATTTTACTAAAGAGCCTTTGCCTGTGGCACCGGCTGCTCATTATTCCATAGGGGGTATAAAAACTGATTACTTTGCGCAGACAAATATAAAGGGACTTTTTGCCTGCGGCGAGTGCTCTTCAACCGGTGTTCACGGAGCAAACAGACTGGCAAGCAATTCGCTTTTGGAATGTCTCGTTTTTTCTAACAGAGCAGTTGAAAAAAACAAAGATTTAACAGGTTCAGGGAATAATTACAACTTGGATTTAAATGATGAAAAAATGTTTATTAATCCCGAAATGAGACAAACATTTTTTGAAGTAAAACAAACCACTTCAATACTGCTTGATAAATATATGGGTATTGTAAGAAATTATGAAGGAATGCAGAAATTATTAGATCAAATAAAACTAATTGAAGAAAAAATTGAATTTAATCCATCAGAATATTTTTCAAATAATTTGAAGAATCATTTAAATTTGATAAAAATTATGGTTCTTTCGGCATTAGAAAGAAAAGAAAGCCGGGGCTGCCATTTTCGTGAAGATTTTTCAGATGAAAACGACAATGAACTTTCGCAGATTATAATTAGTAAAGATTTTAAAATAACCAGATATAAGGGTTAAATATGGGATTAACAGAAACCGATTTGAGGCTTGATGAAATTGATCGCATAATTGATGCCGCATTGAAAGAAGATGTCGGCGAAAGTGATTATTCAACAAACCTTATAATACCGTGCGAAAAAATTTCATCAGCTTATCTAAAAGCAAAGGATGAAGGAATTGTTGCCGGACTTGAAGTAGCAGAGCGGACTTTTAAAAAACTTGATGAGAATTTCGAATGGATTCAAAATTGCAATGACGGAGATACTATAAAAAACGGGCAGATAATTGCCGAAATGAAAGGTACATTCCGAGCAATTTTAACAGGCGAAAGAACTGCTCTTAATTTTTTGCAGCGAATGTCGGGCATTGCAACTCAAACTGCTCAATTTGTTGAAGCAGTTAAACCGTACAAAACAAAAATTCTGGATACCCGTAAAACTGTCCCCGGATTGCGGCTTCTTGACAAGTATTCTGTAAAAGCAGGGGGAGGCACTAATCACCGTATCGGACTTTTCGATATGATAATGCTTAAAGATAATCATATTAAAATAGCCGGAGGCATTACAAAAGCTGTTGAGCAGGTTCGAAAATCGATGCCTAAAAAACTCAAAATAGAAGTAGAGACTTCTAATCTTAACGAAGTTGAAGAAGCTTTAAATTGTAATGTTGATATTATAATGCTGGATAATATGGATATAGCAACAACCATAAAAGCAGTAAAAATTGCCGGCGGAAAAATATCTTTGGAAGCTTCGGGTAATATGACGCTTGAAAGAGTTCGCGAAGTTGCCGCTGCCGGGGTAGATTATATTTCAATCGGTTCTTTAACTCATTCGGTTAAAGCTTTGGATATAGGGCAATATATAAAATGAAAAATTTTCAATAATTAATGTATAAAAGAAAAATGGGTAAAAAGTTAACAGTGTTTTTGATTGATGGGAAAGAATTCGGTCCCAAAATTATTGAAATAGGAAATTGGGTAGGTAAAGGAATTTATTCGCCAAGGATTTCTTTGGTCGAGCTTCTAAATAAAAGAGTTGAATTCAGCAATCCGGGTATATATTTTTTGAAATCAAAAAAGTTCAGTTATGGGCAAGCTAAGAAAACACACGCAGCCGGCATACTGCAAACCGAAAATAAAATTGTAAATTTGCAAGAAAGAAAATAAATATGACGATAAAAGCAAAACCATTCATTAAATGGGTTGGTGGAAAGACCCAACTAATTGAAAGCATTAAAAAGGCTTTGCCTGAGAATTTTGCAAAAACAGATAATATTACTTACATCGAGCCATTTGTTGGCGGCGGAGCAGTTTTATTTTGGATTTTGCAACAATATCCAAATATTACTCAAGCTATAATTAATGATATCAATCCTGATTTAACAACTGCCTATAAAACAATTAAAGAAACTCCAGCTGAATTGGTTAAATATCTTCAAATAATACAAGATGAATATTTACCGTTGAATGAAGAAAAACGAAAAGAATACTATTTAAACAAAAGAGAAAGATTCAATACAAAGACATTGGAATCTGTTGAAAACACAGCTCTTTTCATTTATTTGAACCGTACTTGTTTCAATGGCTTATATAGAGTAAATAGTAAAGGACATTTTAATGTGCCTTTTGGAAGATATAGTAATCCTAGAATTTGTGATAAACAAACAATTTTTGCAGATAGTGAACTTATGCAAAAAGTAGAAATATTAACAGGCGATTTTGCAGAAACCTTGAAATATGCTACTAATAAAAGTTTCTTTTATTTTGATCCGCCTTACAAACCATTAAGTGAAACATCAAGTTTTAATTCTTATGCAAAAGAAGATTTTAATGACAACGAGCAAATTCGATTGGGAAACTTTTGTAAAAAAATAGATATGCTTGGTCATAATTTTATTTTAAGTAATTCTGATTTAAAAGGTAAAAATCCAAATGATGATTTTTTTGATGATTTGTATGAGCAGTTTTATATTAAGCGGGTATTTGCAACTAGGATGGTAAATGCAAATGCGGAAAAAAGAGGTAAACTTACTGAGTTATTAATAACCAATATTGATAAACTAAGTTATATACCTGCTTTAAAATTAAACAAGGAAGATTTATTTGTTAGAAATTTCGATAAACCATATTGGACTCCGCAAGATAAAGTGATGATAAAAAATATAAAAATTGATAAAAGTTTATTTTGTTTTCAAAATGAAATCATTGATTCGGTTGTTGATTCAATTATTACAAATTTTAACTTAATTTTCTGGATTCCAATAACAGTTAATAAAAATTATTATTTATTAGATGGACAGCACAGGTTGGAGGCAGCAAAAAGAATGAATTTACAATATATAGATGTAATTGTGCAAGATACTGAATTACTAGAAGCAAATAAAACTAAAAAACCAATAAAGACAAAAAGAGTAATACTATGATTTTCCAAGGTACTGGTGGATCAAATACTAAAACAGGATTAGTATTTGAAGGTAAAACAGATTTATCAGAGTTTCTATCAAATCAAAGAGGGTATAAAGTAGAAAATGGCAATGTATTTTATAAAAATGAATTAGTAGGAAGAATCTTTAAAAAATTTGGGTTATACAAGTTTCTCAAAGAATTGAATATTGACTGGAGACCATTGATTTCAAAGAGGTTACTTCCTGACGATTGTATATTTGTTATTATTGCCAATACACTTTTTGTAATAGAATGCAAGTTTCAACGTGTTGCTGGTTCAGTTGACGAAAAACTCCAGACTTGTGATTTTAAAAGGAAACAATATCAAAAGTTATTGTCTAAAGCAAATATTGAAGTTGAATATATTTATTTATTAAGTGATTGGTTTAGAAAACCTGAGTATAAAGATGTATTAGATTATATTCACAGTGTGAACTGTTTCTATTTTTTCGAGTATATTCCGTTAATAAAATTAGGTTTACCAGTACCTGAGAATGATTAATCTTTTTTTTAAATCTAATGACAAAGCTTTTTCATTATTACTAGGCGATTGCATTGAACTTCTAAATCAATTTGATTTTAAGTTTGATATGATCTTTGCCGACCCACCTTATTTTTTATCAAATGACGGTATCTCCGTTAAAAGCGGCAAAATGGTTAGCGTAAATAAAGGAGAATGGGATAGGTCCAATGGTTTTGAAAAGGATAATGAATTTAATTTAAACTGGTTGAAAGCTTGCAAAGAGCATTTAACTGAAAACGGCACAATTTGGGTAAGCGGTACATTTCACAATATTTTTTCAGTTGCACAAATGCTTACCGAGTTGGAATTCAAGATTTTAAATTGCATTACTTGGGCAAAGACAAATCCACCACCTAATCTTTCGTGCAGATATTTTACTCATTCTACAGAATTTATTATCTGGGCGAGGAAAAGCAAGAAATCTTCCCATTATTATAATTATGAACTGATGAAAACAATTAACGGTGGAACCCAAATGAAAGATGTTTGGAATTTGCCTGCAATTGCTCCTTGGGAAAAATCTTGCGGTAAGCACCCAACCCAGAAACCATTAGCATTATTAACCAGAATAATATTAGCATCTACAAAAAATAATGAATGGATTTTAGACCCATTTACAGGCAGCAGCACGACCGGTATTGCAGCAAATCTTGCAAATCGTAAATTTCTCGGGATAGATAAGGAAGAAGAGTTTCTGAAAATTTCAAAAGAAAGAAAAATTGAAATTGAGAACGCGCAGATTTTTAGTAACTATAGGAAAAAATTAAATGGGTTTGAAAATAAAAACCAGTTAGAATTGTTTTTAGCTAACGAACCCAAAATTGGGTATGGAAGAAGTTTAGATTTTGAAAAAATAACAGCCTGCCCATAACAATGTGTATAAAACATTTGGCAATTAGAGGTTTATCAAACAGTACAGATCGTATCAAAAGTAGTTGTAACCTGATAAATTTCCGCTTCGAAATGCCAAACGTTTCATACACTCGACCGATGGCAGTTACTGATGACGGTTTTATTATAAGAAAATATTCTCAGGCTAATAAAAATGTTTCAGTTTCAATGACAGAAAATTATAAAATTTTAAGACAAAAACTTATTGAAACGAATATATTAATTGATATGGGAGATTTTTATGAATTTTCCGAAGATGCTGTTTTCTCAAGCCCAAGTGCAGCATCAAATATTATTTTAGGAAGACAATCAGCCGGTCCAATGGAATGGATAAATTCTGATGGAAAACCTTTTAAGGAAATAGTCGAAAATATACCTTAATCAGTAATTTTATCTTAAGTTTTCTTAATACAATTCAGGAAAAATTTATTGACTGAAAAAATTAAAGTTTCATTCATTACATTTGTAATAAAAATTAAAGGAAATTTGATTTGAATATTGTTAATGAAATAAACAGATTAAAGAAAAGCAGAAATGCAGTTATTATTGCTCATAATTATCAGATACCCGAAATACAGGATATTGCCGATTTTGTAGGCGATTCGCTGGGGTTATCTCAAATGGCGGCAAAAACTGAAGCAGAAGTTATTGTTTTTTGCGGAGTTCATTTTATGGCAGAAACAGCTTCTATTATTTCGCCTGATAAAAGAGTTTTAATTCCTGATACAGATGCCGGCTGTTCGCTTGCCGATACAATTAATGCGGCACAATTAATTAAATGGAAAGAAGAGAATCCAGGAGCTGTAGTTGTTTCTTACATTAATACCACTGCTGAAGTTAAAGCCGAAACTGATTACTGCTGTACAAGTTCGAACGCTGTTAAAGTTGTTGAGTCAATTCCTTTAGATAAAAAAATCCTTTTTCTGCCCGATAAATTTTTAGGCAATTATGTTAAAACTGTTACGGGAAGAGATATTGTCCTTTGGAACGGGTTTTGTCACGTTCACGAAAAAATAGGCGAGCTGGAGCTTGATGAGGCTAAGAAAAAATATCCCGAAGCCGATGTTTTAATACATCCGGAATGCGGCTGTTCTTCATCGTGTATGCTTAAATCGGTTGTTTATTCCGATTGTAAAAATCTGAAAATCTTTTCTACTGAAGGAATGATGACATATACAAAAGAATCCGCTTCCGATGAATTTTTAATTGCTACCGAAGTAGGAATTTTGCACCGGCTGAAAAAGGAAAATCCAGCAAAATCTTTTTATCCAGCAAGCGAAAATTCTGTTTGCGAATATATGAAAATGATAACCATGGAAAAACTTTATAACTCGCTGTTGAATGACGAATTTGAAGTGAAAGTTCCTGAAGGTATTGCTGCAAAAGCCCGTATCTCAATAGAAAGAATGCTTTCGGTTAGCTAAACAAAAATTAAAAAATTATCGCGTATTTCTTTCCAGATATTTTTCTGGCTGAACGGTTTAAATTCTGTTTCGCCACCCGGAAAAATATCAATGAATTCACTGAAAAATGGTAATTCACCGGATTGTTTTATAATTGATTTTTCGGCAAGATTTTTAATCCATGATGCTGTTGTATAATTTGTTTTCCATTCGCCTATCGATGCCGAAGAATGTACTGTGACTTTTGCATTTGCCGAATTAGTTTTTACAATTTCGGGGATTGAACCTGACCATACACATTTTGCATTTTGCGGATTTTTAGGTTTGCAGTTCTGTAAATGTTTTTTTACATAATTTTTGGGTATATCTGTTTTAGGAACTGGAAAATCGAACCAGATTTTCGGTTCTTCGTTTATTAAATTTTTGTGAAGATAATTATAAAGCGATTTATTCAACCCTTTTGAAAAAACATCGGGATTGTTTCCTGAAAGATCTATAAAAGAAAGCTCGTTGTTTGCAAACGGATTGTTAATTCCAGATGTGATTTTAATATTAAAATTTTCGGGATTTTTTGCTACCGGACTGTTAATTGTTAAAGCAAAGCGATGCCAGAATGCGGAATTTATTATATCCAATTCAAAAAATTGCCTTACTAATTCCAAGCTGTTAATAGTTTCTTTATCTGTCTCTCCAGGAAATCCATACATCAGATATGCATGTACAAAAATACCAGCTTTTCTGAAATTACTGCAGACTTCGGCAACTTGCAAGGTTGTAACACCTTTATTTATAAGTTTAAGAATTCTGTCATCAGCAATTTCTAATCCGCCGCTTACTGCAATGCAGCCTGATTCAGCTAAAAGCCGGCAAAGATCGTTATTAAAGGATTTTTCAAATCTGATATTTCCCCACCAGCTTACGGTAAGTTTTCTTTTAAGTATTTCTAAACAAAGAGCTTTCAATAAAGCAGGAGGTGCTGCTTCGTCGGTAAAATGAAAAGTATTGCTTCCCGATTCCTTCATCATTATTTCCATCCGGTCGGCAATAGTTGAAGCCTCTGCGCAATCGTATCTGCTTATGTAATCGAGTGAAACATCGCAAAAATTGCATTTATGCCAATAGCAGCCATGAGCTGCAGATAACTTATTTGAATAACCGTCAGTCCACAAGTTTAGCATGGGATTTAAAATTTCGGTAACCGAAATGTATTTATCAGGTTCCAAACCTTTTAACGATGGATGGGGTAAGTCATTAAACCTTATATTTTCAGAACTGTCCGGATTTATATGTTTTACTTTACCGCTTTCCGCAACAGCTGTACGTACAAGCTCGCATTTTTTGATTTTTCCTGACAGGAAATGAATTATTTTTTTTGCGGGAATTTCACCGTCGTCGTATGTTATAAAATCGGTATATAAAAAAATGCCTGAATCTTTAAGCTTTCTAAGTTCAGTATTTATATAACCGCCGCCATAAATAATTTTAATCTCCGGAAAGTTAGTTCTAACCCATTTTGAAGAAACAAGAGCGCCAAGCAAATTTCCCGGGAAAGGGATTGAGTAACCTAAAATTTCAGGTTTTAATTTTGTAATAATTTTTTGGGTTTCTTCTTCAATAATTAAATCCAAAATATTTTTTTTGCTCGAAAGATATTTTTCGAAGGGATTAAATTCAGGAGCGCTCACAGCAATTTTTTCTGCATATCTGCTTAACCCGAAATGCGGATTTATTGTACTTTGAATAAATCTTGAAAGATCCTCAAGCAATTTGGAACAGTAAAATTTAGCTTTTTCTTCCTGCGAAAAGTTTCCGAAAAAAAAATCTTCGTTTAAACTTTCCAAAAAAGCCGGACCCTGCGGCAGAAAATTATCTTGAATCAAGCGATAAGCAAAATTGCGGTTTTTACCTTGCATAAAGCTTATTACTGTGTCAATTAAGGAAATATATTTTTCTCTTAGATGTAAAATTCTTTTGTTCTCATCGGATAAATTTTTCGCATGTTCTGCTACTTTAAAAATTCTTTTCAGTCCTTGCGAAGAAAATAATGAAAGAGTAACGTTTAACGAAAGATCGCTGCAATATGATTCGTATCCTTCGCTCTGCAAAAACCCCGAAAGAAATGTTACTGAGGGATAAGCCGTATTAATCTGCGAAAATGGCGGTATAATAAAAACTGTTTTCAAATTAGCTGTTATTTGATTATTTTAAAACGTTAATATAAGCCGAACTGTATTTATTTAAAAAATTTTTTTTCGTACGATTATAGGCATTGAATTTGATTTGAAATAAAAATCTAAAAATAATCGAGTAAAATATGTATTGGCAGTATTTCGGTCTTAAAGAAAATCCATTTGGAATAACACCCGATCCGCGTTATTTATTTTTAAGCACTCCCCACTCTATGGCAATCGAATGGATGAAAATGGCATTGGAGCAGCGCGAATTCGGCTTGATAATAGGTGAAGTAGGTTCGGGTAAAACGGTTATAAGCAGATATATTATTGATTTGGTTAAGAAAGATGAGTATAAAATAGCGTGGATAATAAATCCTACACTTTCGGTTACACAATTATTACGAGAGATTTACTCTCAATTATTTGAAACAGAAGCTCCCAAAATAAAGCCGGCAGTTGTATCTGCACTGCACGAAGGACTTGTAAAATTATATCTCGAGAAAAAATATCCGATTGTAATCATAGATGAAGCACAGTCAATTCCTGGGTCAAAAGTTTTTGAAGAATTACGTCTTTTAAGCAATTACCAGACTGATGATTCGAATCTTCTTTCAATTATTTTATTGGGACAGCCGGAATTAGCAACGAAACTGAAAAGAAAGCATTACAGGGCTTTTTTGCAAAGAATAAGATTTACTATTAATCTCGAAGCCTTAAATGAAGATGAACTTGAAAATTATCTGATTCACAGGTTAAAAGTTGCCGGAAACAATGGCGGAAAAATATTCGAAAAGGAGGCTTGCAACTATATCCACAAACTTACAAAAGGTTATCCGCGCCCGGCTAATCATCTTGCTTCTTTTGCAATGATGGCGGCAATGTCGAAGGAAATGAAAAAAGTTAATAAAGATATTGTTAAACAGGCAGCACAGTCAATTTTATATTTTCAGGACCAGGTTAATAAGGAAGAATAAAAATGATAAATATTCTTAAACTGCGGGAAATGCAAAAACAAGCTTCTAAGAAGGATGAAAATAAAGAGCCTGATAATGCAGAAGGTTCTAAAATACAAGAATCTGAAAAAGTATTCGAAGTGCATGAAGATGTTACAGAAACAGAAAATCTTTCTGAAGCAGCGGAAACAATTGAACAAGAAAACACAGGAACTATTTCAGATCAACTTTTGGAAGATCCTGCTGAAATATTAAGAAAAAAATTGCTGGCAGAATTGGAAACAGGAACAATAGAAAAGGTAATAGATTTAGAAGAAGTAATTGATTCTGATGAAAATGAAAATATGATAGAACCTCAGGAAAAAACGATACCAGATGAAAAGAATCCGATTGCTCAAACTGATAAACAAGTTAAGGAAGTAATTTCCAAATCAACCAACCCGGAAGTAAAAGAAGACGAACGGATCAATAAAAAAAATGACATAGAATCTGAAAAGAAAATAAAAAACGAAGAAATACAATTAGTTGGTTTTATTCTTGGAGATGAACATTACGGAGTTGCAATTGACAAGATACAAGAAATTAACCGTATGTCCGAAATTACCCGGGTTCCCAACGCCCCTAAATATATTGAAGGAGTAATAAATTTAAGAGGAGCAGTTTTGCCGGTTGTAAATTTACGTGTAAAAATAGGTATGCCTACAAAACAAAAAGAGAATAAAACCAGGATTATAATTATAGAAATTGAAGAAATGTCAATTGGATTTATTGTCGATGAAGTCCGGGAAGTTATCAGGATAAACAGTTCAATTATATCATCTCCAAATGAGTTTACGGTTAATGTTAAAACCGAATATATAACCGGCGTTGCAAAACTTAACGATGAATTAATTATAATAATAGATCCGGAAAAATTATTGCTTGACAGATAAATATCACTTCTTGAAGCAAATTCAGCAATTTGAGTGATTATGATTATCGTCACTTGTTTTATATTGGGGTTATTGTAATATTGCTTTTAGTACGTAAATTATTTATTCTTAAAGGTGTTAATATTTTTTTGAATTAAAAAAATATAAATAAACAATTGATTTAGCAAATTTATAAATTGTTAAGCAATTGATTTATTAGTTAGAAAAAAAAATGTAAATCGACATTAAAAGTGTTTTAGAATAAGTTTTTTTCATAAATTTAGGTTTAATTTTTTTAGCATTTTTCGAATATTAATAAAAGTAATACTATTGTTAGGTATTGACGTAATATTTCAGAAAACACGAGTAACATTATGAAATTTCATAATCAGACACAGCATGGAAGGCGATACGAAATTTCATCTAGATTTGCAAAATCGGATGAAAAGCCAAAAGCCAAGTTGAAATTTAAATCCAAAGGGGAAGAAGAGGAAATTGAACCGGAAGAAATAGCTCCGGTTGCCGAATCGGTTGAACCTCCAAAAGAATCTGCAGATTCCAAAATATTAAAAACATTTAAATTTTTGCAAAATAAAGAGAAGGAAGCTGAAGAAGAAAAAGAAGAAGTTAAAGCTTCAGAAAAATCTGCACAGCAAGTAGAACAGAAACCTGCTCCGTTGTTTATAAGGAAAAAACCTTTAATAACACATAAACTCCTTCCTGAAGTTGAAGAGGAAGAAGTAAAAAAACCAGAATTGAAACTTCCTGATATTAAAAAAGTAGAACCTGTTGTTATTGATAAAGAAAAACCAACTATTGAAAATAAAATAGAAAAGACTGAGGAAAAAGCATTAGACTTACCGGAAGTAACTGAAGAGGCAGGTTTGGATTTAAAAGTTGATACAATTTATACAATGTCAAACGATATTGGATACGGTGATTATTTTGGATCAAACGATGATGCTTCAATTCCAGATTTCTATTCCGACAACATTGATATTGCTATACCTGTTGAAGAAGATAAATCTGTAAAAGTTGAACCTGAAAAAGAAGTTAGTCCAGTTATTGAATCCGAACCTAAAGAAGAGACTCCTGAGGCTCAAGCTGATATGCAAGAAGAAGTTATTGCAGAATCAGTTACTGAAGAAGAAATTGAATCTGCTGAATCCGACGAATTTTTTACCGGATCATCTGAAGTTGTTGAATTTTCTACCTCATCTTTTGAAAGTGAAGAAAGGGAAGACTTTTCGAAAGATGATTTTATAAATAAAAAAGAAGTTAAAACTGAATTAAAAATTGAAATTCCGAAAATTGAGCCTGAAATAGAAAAACCAAAAGTTGTTGCACCAAAGGAAGAAATACCTGTTGCAGTTGAGAAAGAACCGGAAGTAGAAGTCCATTCACCAGAAATAGATAAAGAAGAAGCACGTCTTGCACTGCAGAAAGAATTGGAAGAATTAAACATCGAAGAATTCTCATTCAGTGGAAGCAAAAATGCAAAATTCAATAAATCTATGTATTCAGATATTACTATTATTTCAGTAAATCTTGATACAAGTACTGTTGAAGATGCTTTGGAATTTAAAGAGTATATGATGACAACAATAAATACAAATGCAAAGAAAATTATTGTTGACCTTAGTGAAACGGATTATATAGATTCCACATTTTTAGGGGCCTTAGTTGCTTCTCTTAAAAAAATAACAGCTAAAAAAGGTGAATTACGGTTAGTATGTAATCAGAAAATGATATCAATGCTATTCATAATTGCCGGAATGGATAAAATATTTAAAATTTATCAAGACTTAAATGAGGCAATTACCAGCTTTAAAGAGTAATTAAAGTTAATTGTTTAAGTTTAATGTTGAATAACTAGGAAAATAAATGGCATACGAAACGAAACACCGAAATGATGTTACTATAATAACAATATTTTTGAGCAGGGCTACTTTAGACAAAGCCTTAAAATTCAAAGAGTATATTATGGGTGAAATTGAAGCCGGTGCTACAAAAATTATTGTTGATCTCAGTCCTTGCGATTTTATTGATTCAACATTTCTTGGGGCCTTGGTTGCTTCACTAAAAAAAGTGATGGCAGCAGGCGGTGATTTAAAACTTGTATATGATAATCAGGCGCATTCAGTTATTTTTGGTCAAACAAGAATGGATAAAGTATTTAAAATATTTACTGACTTGGATGAAGCTGTTGAAAGTTTTAGTACAAATTTAACTGAAAATTTATAATAATTAATTCTAATAAAAATTTAAATCACATCAAAAAAAAATAATGTTATTTACATTTAACTAAGTTAAATTTTTCCGATAATATAGTTAAAAAAATTGGATGTGAGATGGTTTACGAAGTAGCAAAGTCAAAAAATTACAGTACAGTTACTGTTTTCTTAAACCGTGCAACTATTGAAGATGCTGTTGGGTTTAAACAATTTCTAACAAATGTAATTGAAAATGGGGAAAAGAATATAATTGTAGACTTATCCCACACTCAATTTATCGATTCAACTTTCCTCGGTGTTTTAGTTGCTTCACTGAAGATACTAACAAAAAATGAAGGACAATTACGACTTGTTGTAAGCAAGGATGCTCCTTCATCAATATTTGTGCTTACCCGCATGGATAAAGTGTTCCCTATTTTTAAAAGTTTTAGAGAAGCAAAAAAAGGATTTACTGCGGCTGTAGCGAAATAATTTTATAAATTTCATCGCCCGGTTTCAAAATATTATTGCAATAAAAAGTAACTTCGTCACCTTTATTAGCTTCACTAATAAATTGATCGTCCTTTTTTAACTGAGGTAATTTTAATTCAATTGCACCGGTAGTGTTTCCGATTATATATATTATTTCTCCGCTTTTAATTCCGTTGCTTTCAATTTTTATATGAGCAATGTTTGTCTTTTTAAAATAATTAATAACTTTCGCGGAATATTCTTTTCGCGTTGTAGCTTCACTGCCATATTTTTTTGCATATTTGTCGCTTGCAGGTTTTCCGAAATAAAAACCTGATGAAAAACCTCTGTTGTAAACTTTTTTTAATTCATTTTCCAATTCATTTTTTCGTTCTTCCGTAAGCTGGTTTGCTAAATGAAGATTTATCGATTCTTTATAGACTGAAATAACTTTGGCTACATATTCAGGACTTCTTTTTCTGCCTTCAATTTTAAAGGAATCAATTTTCGCATCAATTAATTTGTCTATAAACCCTATCGAGCAAAGATCATTAGGCGATAAAATATAGTCGTTCCCCAGTATAAGGGAATAGTCATCGTCTTTATCGATTATCTCATATTCACGACGGCAAGGCTGAATGCATTCGCCTCTATTTGCGCTTTTACCGAAAGCAAAATGACTTAAAAGGCATCTTCCGCTTATTGCTAGGCACATTGCTCCATGAATAAAAGTTTCGATTTCGATATCAACATTTTGCTTTATTTCAATAATATTTTCGAGTGTGCATTCGCGTGCCAATACAATTCTTTTTGCTCCTAAAGTTTTAAAAAAATGAGCAGCAGCAGAATTGGAAACTGATGCCTGTGTGCTGATGCAAAATGGGATTTTGTACTCGATACATTTTGAAATTACTGCCATATCCCAGCAGATAATCATATCAATTTCGGCTTCTTTTGCCTTTTTCAGGTATCCGTCAAGTATAGCTATTTCATTTTGATATATGATTGAATTTATTGTTAAATGAGCAGCAACATTATTATCGTGGCATATTTTAACTATTTCATCAAGATTCTTTAATGAAAAATTATTTGCCTTCGCTCTCATATTCAAACTTTCAAGTCCAAAGTAAACAGCATCGGCGCCATTATTTATTGCTGCCCAAATCATTTTCATATTTCCAGCCGGGGCAAGCAATTCGGGTTTTTTATTTATCACGTATTATCCTTTAAAATCTTTTGTCCAAACATAACAAACAAAATTTAAATAGTTCGGGTAAAAAACTTACGATTATCTTATAAAATGATAATAATAATAAGATATTTTTAGGGTAATAATATTTATATTTAAATGTATTATTTGTGTGAAAACCGGATTATGAAAAACCATTTTTATAATATTTTGAGCCGAATACTTGTTGAAACTTCAACTGACGGGATAATATTTTTCAACAAAATTACAAATGGGTTAGTTTGTCTCGCAGGATTTCCCGATTCATTCTTCCGATCTTCCGGTTATAAAAAGGGCGAAACTTTTTTAACGGATTTCCTTTTTCAGAAAACCGGGAATTTTATCTTTGTTGATAGTAAAGATTTTGTTTATGGATTATTTAAGAATGACAAAATTCCTGATAAAGTTATACTTAGTGAAGTTGTTGGAAAATATCGGGATGAATTAAATTTATACGGACAATATATATTACAATCCGAGAAGAATAAATTTGCTGATTATATTGGCATTCCTGTAATTATAAAAGATACTTCAGGGCACTTAATATACGGAAATTCGGAAGCTGCCGGTTTCTTAAATTCGGATTATGAAATTTATAAAAACATAAATGAACATTATTTAAACGTTTTTGATACAGAATCATCTGATACAGTTGGAAAATTTGTTTCGGAAGCAGTTGCTGAAGAGAAATCCGAAAGGGTGTTTGTAAAAAAGAACGATGGGACTATTTTTAAAGTTAATTCGTATTTTATTAAAGAGGACGATTTAATAATCGATTTCTTCTTTCCGGAAAAAGTCAACTCAGGTAACGAAGATGATTTATCAGAAAAATTTTCCCAGTTAGTTGAAGCATACGATAATCTCGCTTTTTTCTTAAATAAAAACGGATATTTTCAAGCTGTAAATACAAACGGATCCCATTTACTGGGTTATAAAGCGGAAGAAATGATTGGCAAGCATTTTTTGGAATTTGTAAGTGATGATGATAAAGCTGAAATAGCCCTTACATTTCAAAATATTCTTTCCTCGCGTAAACATCTGCCTTTCGAAGCGAATCTGATTGATTGTTATTCAAATAAAATTTTATTTCAAATTTTTGGGAACCCTGTTTATTCAAATAATAGAGTTACTGGTTTTTTAGGATTTGCTAAAGATTTATCGAAAATTAAAATTCTGGAAGAAAAAATTAACAGGCTGAATTCGAAGTTAATAGAATCAAACAGACTTATATCAATTGAAAAAGACAGGGCTCGCGAACAAGTAAATGTTATTGAAGAAATTAACAAATTAAAAAATGAGTTTATATCGAATATTTCCCACGAATTACGGACTCCGCTTGCTTCAATAGTGGGTTTTGCCGAAACTATAAACAGCGATAACACACTTCCGCATGAAATGATACAAGAATTCAGTTCAATTATTTTGAATGAAGGAAAAAGACTTGCCAAACTTGTTAACGATATTTTAGATTTTTCAAAACTTGAAAATCTTGAAGATGCATTAGTGGCTGAAGAATTCGATTTGGTTTTATTTATTAAGGATTTAATTAAAGAATATATACCACAGGCTGATAAGAAAGCTATCCGGGTAAATACTGAAATTCCCGAGGCTGAAATAATAATTTCGGCTGACAAGGAAAAAATAAAAAAAGCATTCGGTATAATATTATCAAATTCGGTAAAGTTTAATAATCAGGGTGGCAGAGTAAATGTGATAGTTAAAGATTTTTTGAATGAATTTGAAGTTATAATTATTGATACAGGTATAGGAATAGCCGAATCTGAAATACCAAAACTTTTCCAAAAATTCAGCAAAATCCAAACAAATTATCAAAATCCTTCATCGGGATTCGGACTTGTAACTGCCAAACAAATAATAGATATGCATAAGGGAATTATCAGAGTAAAAAGCGAAGTAAACAAAGGATCATCATTTATTATCCGTTTACCAAAAAAATAGGAAAATAAGATTTGGAAAATTTAATTTTTATTGTTGATGACGAACCTTCGATTCTTAAATTATTGTCATTTTGGGTGAAAGAAAAATGGGGATATAACATTAAAACTTTCGATAACGGGCTCGATGCATTAAATTCTCTTTTCGATAATCCATCCTTAATTTTGCTTGATATTATGCTTCCAGATGAAAGCGGCATTGAAATTCTGAAAAAAGTAAAATCGAAAAAACCTGATTTGCCGGTAATAATGCTTTCGGCGCAAGGAAGCGTTGATGTAGCGCTTGAGTCAATTAGATTAGGCGCTTACGATTATTTTCCCAAGCCGATAGATTCAAACCGTTTGGAGCCGGCAATAAAAAATGCATTGAAAAATTACGAGTTGATAAAGGAAATTAGTCTTTTAAAAGAAACAAATAAGAAGGAATATTCTTTCGACAATATAATTTCGAAAGATTCGAAAATGCAGGATGTGTTCAGGATGGTTTCCAAAGTTTTGGATAATGATATAACAGTTCTGATTCACGGTGAAAGCGGTACCGGTAAGGAATTGGTTGCAAGAGCTATTCATTATAACGGAAATCGTAAAGATTCTCCTCTTGTAGTAGTAAATTGCGCATCCATTCCGCGCGAGCTGCTTGAAAGCGAGTTGTTCGGACACGAAAAGGGGTCATTCACAAGCGCAATTAAAACAAAGGAAGGAAAATTTGAACTTGCCAACGGCGGAACAATATTTCTTGACGAGATAGGCGAACTTGAAATGTCTGTTCAGGCAAAAATATTGCGCGTTATTCAACACAAAGAATTTGAAAGAGTTGGTGGAAATGAACTTATTAAATCGGATGTAAGAATAATTTCTGCAACAAACAGAGACCTTAAAAAAGAAGTTGAAGAAAAGAAATTCAGGGAAGATTTATTTTACAGGCTAAACTCTTTCCCGATATATATTCCTCCGCTGCGTGAAAGAAGAGGCGATATATTACCATTAATTGAATATTTTCTTGATAAATTCAATAAAAAGCTAAACAGAAATATTAAAGGACTTAATCAGAAGTCATTAAAACTATTCTACAATTTTTCTTGGCCCGGGAATATCCGCGAACTTGAAAATACTATAGAGAGATGTATAATATTAGCTGATGACGATGAAATAACTGAAAACGAACTTCCGGCAGAAATGAAAATAAACGAGCCGAGGATTTATCCGGATTCTGCCGAAAATATGTTTAGCGAAAATTCACCTGTAATTCCATTTGAAGTTCTTAAATCGGAAGCAATTAAACACGCATTAAAAATTACCGACTCGAATATTGTTGAAGCGGCAAAACAGCTTCAGATAGGAAGGGCTACACTTTACAGGCTTATTGAAAAGTATAATATTGAAGTCCCTAAATAACAATAAAATGATTGTGATTTAAAAATTTAAAGAGAAACTAAAATCTTTCGACAATTGATAATAAATAATACTGATTCTTATGGCTAACGAAAATTCTGAAAAATTTAAAGTATTACTTGTAGAAGATGAGCAGAATATTGCGCGCCTTTTCAGTCTTTATCTTGTAAAAGCCGGTTATAATTGCGATCATGCAATAAACGGTAAAGAAGGACTAATAATGGCGAAGAAAATAGTTCCCGATATTATAATAAGCGATATAATGATGCCTGAAATGGATGGATTTGAATTCAGGAAAAATCTTCTTACCGATAATGATCTTAAAGCAATTCCTTTTGTTTTTCTCACAGCAAAAGGCGAAGAGGATGACATATTGGGCGGATATGACCTAGGAATTGAAGATTATATTATTAAAACGGCAAGTCCTAAAATTGTAATAGCAAAAATAAGCGCAATATTAAAAAGCTTAGGGAAAGAACGCGAAAAAGTAGTTGGTGAAATTAACAAAGCTGTGGATAATATGGCTACTAAGGTTGTGCCCGATGAATATCCCGAAGTAAATGGATATTTTATTAAGCATTGGCATAATCCTTTCGAAAATATTCCTGGCGGTGATTTTTTAGACTATATAAGAATTGATGATACAAGATATGCCGTAGTTCTTGGTGATGTTATGGGAAAGCGCTGGGGAGCCTGGTATTTTGCTGTAGCCTACGCAGGATACGTCCGAAGCGCTATAAGAATTGCCGTGCAGGCAAATAAGGGGAATTCGCCCAGCAGCATTCTGGAAGAGGTTAATAAAGCAGTTCATAACGACGAAAGAATATCGGAAGTATTTACAACACTATCGCTAATAGTTGTTGATGAAAACAGTAAAATAATAAAATATGCCGGGGCAGGGGATTTACCTGTTCTATACAGGTCATCCAAAGGGGAAGTAAAAAGTGTTCAATCAAATGGACTTTTACTGGGTTTTTCGGAGGAGAGCAGTTATTCCGATATTGAAATTGAATTAAAAAAAGGTGAATTTGTAATTATGTTTACCGATGGTCTTACAGACAGCCGGAATCCGGAAGGAGTTTCATTCAGCGAAACTGGAATAAAAAAAGTTTTAGAAACAATTAAAGAAACGCAAGATCCGGTAGAAATTGTTAAGGAAAAAATTTCTAGTTATACAAATAATAAATTTGATGATGATATAAGTGTTATAACCATCAAAGCGTTGTAATTATTTCAACCGGTTTTTCATTTTATGTAAAAGGTATTCAAAGTATTCATTCGAAAGGCTTGCCTGCTTAAAAATATCTTTAATGTCATCAGCCGTAATTTTTAAAAAAGTTTCTTCCGAAGGTGTTACAATTATTCCGCAAAGATCAACAGAAGCCGGACTTACAACTAATTTCCTGTCATCTTCATAATAATATTGGGAAGGTCTGTGATTTTGTCGTGGGAATATTTTTATAATCCATTTGTTGTTTTCATACCAGCAAAAGATGTTCATCTTCGGTTCTTCTGCCGAAAGGTTAATCCCGGCAAAGACGTCATAAAAATAATTAAAAGAATCCGAAAGAATACTTTTAGATGATGATGAAAAAGTGAAAAATTTTCTCCCCGAAATATTTGATGAAGTTAAAGAGAGATTTTTATCGGTGAGGAGAATTTGCTCTTTTTCAAGACTTTTGTTGTGTTCTTTTTCTAAAGGGACAAAATTTTGTGCACATAATTGAAAATGAAGATGATCGGGGACTGAAGCTCCGCAAAGAGGTCCGTTGTAAAATATAGAAAAATAGGGACTAACCGATTTGGCAATGTCTAACATTTCAGGGAAATAATCTGAAATCTGTTGAGGAATATGAGCGATATTTACAATGGTAAAATGCGAATCAAAGATCGGGTAAGGATTACAAAGCACCAGAAACTGCTTGTCCAGGACAAGTCCCTTTTGATCTGAAGGGAGGTTCTCTAAGCATAAAATACATTCGGATTTATCATTATTTTTTTTTTTTATTTCGGCAGTGGTTGATTTTATCCTTTGAGGATTGAGCTGGATAATAATTTCACTTTCATCGATAATAAAATTTTTTATCTTAATCTTGGAAAGATTTTCAACGCCGTTTTGCAGCATGCTCCAGGTTTTAAGCTGATTTCGGAATAATGATTTTATTTTTTCCGGCATGCTTATGGAATTATTTAAAGAATCTTCATTAAAAATTCGGTTTTCAAATATCGTTTTTTTCTTTTTTCCTAACATTAAATTCAACCGTCCGTATCCAGTCTTTGTAATAATTGTTTTTATTTATTTTTTCTTGACCGAGTCCAGCATCAGTATTGCCTTCCCATCTTCGGCAAATATATATCGGCTCGTATATCCTCCCGATTTTATAATCCCTGCATATTTGCAAAGCAACAGAATAATCTTCACCGTAACTCACGTCAGGGAACCCGATTTCGCGAATAACAGGGGTATAAAAAGCACGCGGCGCTCCTAATCCACTAATTCGCAAAGCATTGTTTGCTCCGTTATCATCAGTCCACTCTTTATGGTCAATTATTCCAGGGGGAATTTCTTTTAATTCGAAATCAGTTAACTTATAGCTGCCTATTACCATTGCACAATTAAGTTCATAAAATTTGGCAACAATTTTCTGAAGAGTATTTTCGTCGATGTATAAATCATCGCTATCGAGCTGAATTGCAAATTTTCCGCAAAATTCCGAATAAATTGCTTTATTCCAGCAGCCGCCTATATTTAAATATTTTTCTTCAGGAATAATATGCACTATTTGCTTATTATTTTCAGCAATTTGCGAAATCTTTTCCGAAGTTCCGTCACTGCTGTGGTTATCAACAATAATCAGATTAAAATTGAAGTCAGTTTTTTGCTTAAGAACCGAATCAATTGCATCTTGAATTGTTTTAACACGGTTTTTCACAGGAATAATCACCGAGGCTTCCACCGGAAAATCATTATTACCAAGATCAATTGATGTTTTATTTTTTTTTACCAAGGCTTTTTGTCTTTTTAAAAAAGAGGTAATACATTTCTCATATTCAATTTGTGCTTCTCTGTTTTTAGGATTAACATATGCGAAATGCTGCTCGTTGAAGTCATTTTCGTAAATATTATTAACAGTATATAAAAATTCAGGAATTCTGAGGATTCTAAAATTTTCGGATATTCGAAGACGTAAATCGTACCAGCCAGCGTACAAATAATTATTTTTATTAATTACCGATTTGGCAGCTTCCGAGTTAATCATTATCATTTTCCCGAAGTCGAAATCCTCGCGAAGGCTGCCTGCTTGATAATCAATCAGAGAATTAGTAGAAATATTTCCTTCTTTGTCATTCACTAAATAATCAGAATATATGATGCCCGAGCTTGAGTATTCAGCAATGTGCAAAAATCGGGAAACACTTTCTTGTGACAATATTATACTTTCGGTACCGGGAATAAGTAAAATGTATTTAGTTTCACATTTATTTAAAATGTCTTGCATCGAAGAACCAGAAAAAGGATTTCCTGAAACAATGAAATCGGTTTTTGTTAAATATTTCTTTTCATTTGTTATAGGTATATATTTTTTAACAAACGTATATTTACCACAAGTTTTAAAATTACACTTATATTTATCTATGCCGGTATAAGTCTGAAATACAGTAATCATAAATAATTAATATTTTTCTTAATATTGTGAATAATAACAATAATCTTATTTGCAAGAAAGTGAAAAACTAAAAAAGTAAATAATAATAAGTAATAAGCCTTATATAGTAAGTATTTATAATGAATATACCTAAAATACTAACTTGTTCTTTAAGTCTAAAAACTGTATATTAACACAGTTTTTTTTAGAAATATTTTAATAAAATAACAGTGATAATTATCACTGCAATTGTTTATAAAAAGAATCAAATTACTGTTGTAATTTTAACAAATAATATATTAAATTTATTGAAAATTATTAAAAAACATATAGCCCTGAATTTATATAATTCTTTAATGATATTTTTCTTTGGATTAAAAAAAGCTATAAAAGATATTTATATGCATTCAGAGACAACCATCCTTCAAATAAACTATTTGCTTTCACATAACTGCATCAAAGCAGAATTAATTATTATTCAAAGGCAAATCATTCATCAATCAGGCAGAGTTTATTTACATAATAATTCTGTTTCCGGTTTTTACAGTCATAAATATTAAAATATTTCTGATTTCAGTAAATATCATTTTTTAACAAACAAAAGGTCAATTTTGAAAAAGTTTATAAAAATAACAGTGTCAATTTTTCTGTTTTCTACAATTGTAATATTGGCAATCCAAAACTCCGAAGTAATATTTAGCAGCACGGATTTATTTTTTCCGGAAAATATTGCCGACATTTCTGAAACTTTTGAAGCAGAAAAAGTTGAATTAAAAAGTAAAGGAATTATGCGTGCTTCGTGGTATGGTCCAGGGTTTCATGGAAAGCTTACCGCCAGCGGCGAAATTTATGATCAGTATGCATTAACTGCTGCACACAAGGATCTTCCTTTTGGAACAATACTTGAAATTACAAATTCACGAAACAATAAATCTGTTCTAGTAAGAATAAACGACCGCGGACCATATATTCAAGGAAGACATATAGATCTTTCAAAAGGAGCAGCAATTGCATTGGGAATGGTAGAACGCGGTGTAATAAAAGTAAAAGTAAAAGAAATTGTATTTGATGCTTCTGCCTCATCACTTGTTCAAATGGATTAAAATTAAGTTTTTTTATTGAGTCTTTTTTTTATTAGAAGGTAAACATTATATTGTTTATATGAATAATTAAAAACATTATTTCTGGGCAGATGAAAAAAAGTTATAGTAGCCCTTATAGTATTGAAATATTCAAAGGTAAATTAGGGCTGTTGAAGATTTACACTATTTGGGAAAGTTTTAATTCCCGAAATTCGGAAACAAACATTGCACATTTACCAGGTTGGTATTTATCTTTTTTTAATACAATAGATAATTTTGACTCAGATATTTATTTTATTCTTGTTTTAAAAGAAGATAATCCTTTATGTATTTTACCATTAAAATATACTTTCAAGAAATATTTTATAATAAAAACACCAGTTTTAGAATTGCCAATTCATGGTCATTTCTATTATAGAGATTTTATAACGGCTGACCAAACATTCAGCACTGAAGATATTAACAGTATTTTAGATCTGATAAAGAAAAAATTTCCGAAGAGTTGGGATATTTTAATTGGATTAAACATTTATGAATGCAGCAATTTCTACAATTTATTTTTAGCGGCAAATTGCAAGTTTAAATTTATAAAGCGTTACGGCAGAATTGATTATCTTTTTATCGATAAAGGTGTTGATGCTGATTCGATGTTTTCGCGAAATATGAGGAAAAAGCTTAAAAAATATAAACGAAAAATTGAAGAAGGCAGCTCACTTTATTTTGAAACGGAACGATTATTTGATGGTGAAAATGAGTTATTTAAAAGATTCCTTGAACTTGAGAACTCCGGATGGAAAGGTTCTGCTGGAGAGAACACCTCTATAAAATCACAAATCACCTTGGTTAATCTATACAAAGATTTTATTAAAAATATAAATTCGGAAGCATACTTTGTTATCATTATCGGTCGTTTAGATGATGTTGATATTGTGGGTGATTTGGGATTTATTTACAAAAGTACGTTTTATTCCTTAAAAATAGCTTACAACGAAAACTATTCGCATCTATCCCCAGGCCAATTACTGCAAGAATATGAAATAAAACTTATTCACAGCCATCCCGAAATTACTTGTATAAATTTTATGACAGGTTTTGAAACTCATAAATTGTGGACTGACGAATTTATTCCAACATATAACACAATGATTTTTAGGAATAGTTTTAAAGGATTGTTTTTAGGATTTATTTACAATCTAAAAAATCACTTGAAGTAATATTTTTGAAACTAATTTGTTTATACCTGAAACAAGAGATTAAATGAGCATTAACCATTCCTGCCGATTGCATAAACACGTAACAAATTGTTAATCCGAAAAACCGGATTCCCGGAAAATTCTTTCAATTTTCAAGTGCATATTTAGTAACGTTAGAAGAATGCTTTAAAAGAGTTAAGTTTTAAACCATCATCGAAGGCGTTGCAAACCGGCAAACAAAAAAACTAAAGGGGCATTCCAATTAATTGCAATTTCATTTGTAGAATAAGCAGGAAAGACATCAAGGTATTTTGTAGCCGGTTCTTTTCCAACATAAGATTCAGTTTGATCAGGGATTAAATTTTGCGGTCCGCCTGCCAGAAAACCAGGCAACGGTTCAGCAATGCTGTCGGCTTCACTTTGGCGGTGATGAATATGCATTGGGGATTTAGTCCCGAATCCAGTAATAAAACAATAACCTGTTGCATTTTTTCCACAAATATAATCCAAAGAACCGGCAGCTGCTGTTAAATAGCCTGAATCTTTAGTAATCGAATAAGCTATCAGTAATAACATCCCCTGGTTAGCTGCAACACCGTTTGAACCCCAAGTGAAATCGCCGGCAGTTTCACCCATAGTAACTTTGTAGGGAGAATTTAAATATTCATTTCTAAGTTTATCAGCTTTACTAAGCAATGCTGTTTTTAATATTTCCGTATCAGAAGGGTTAGAAAACTGAGCATTGTGTTTCAGCAGGGAATAGGCAGTTAAAAAGTAAACATTGTTCCATGATGGTGTATCGGCTTCTTTAATCTTCTTCCAATTTCTTTTTTGAAGATAAATTTCATCTTCACTTGAAATATAGAGTTCTGCTTCTGCCCATATAAATTCGTCTTCTACATTTTCATCTTCATATCCGCCGGTATTGATATCGGGGTCATATAAATCATTCATTCTTTTTTGATTATATAAAATTTGAGGGTTGCGGATTGCCCAATTGTAGGCTGACTTTGCAGCCTGCAAACATTTTTCGGAAAAGCTGGGAAGAAACTTCTTATATATTCGCGATGCCTGAGCAGCTACGGCTGCAAAATTGAGAGCAGCTGCTGTGGTTTTTTGAACAACGTATCGCGGTTGAACAGCTTCATCTGGCATAATTACACCATCAAATGAGGCGTTTGTAAGTTTATGATAAACTCCGCCGTCATCAGGGTCTTGCATTTCAAGCATCCAGTCGATATTATATTTCAATTCATTTAAAATATCAGGGATGCCGTTTCCTGATTCTGGAATATTAATTTCGAGTGTATTAAATATTTCAGGATAATGTTCGTAAGCTGCAAGAAGTGTGTAGCACGAAATTCCCGAATTTACAATATATTTATTATAATCACCTGCATCATACCATCCTTTGGGAGCCGAAATGACAGTCCCCTCAGGTTTTTTAACCGAAGCTGCGGATTTGTGCACATAAACAACTGTATCAGGATGACCTTCGGCACGATGCCATTTACCTGCATATTTTTCTTCAATCGGGGTAGACATTCGTTGAAAATAATACGATTTCAAAGAGGCTTTAAATACGTCTGAAAAAATGTTTTTTCCGATACAAAAAGGATTAGATACACCAAAGCCTGGAATTTCAATTACAAATTCGCCTTCACTTTTAAAATCCGAAAAATCAATAACGGCTGCATTTTCTTTTGAATAAATCCATTCTTCGGGGTCACTGTATTTCCCTGAATAAAGAATTGTTGAAGAATCTTTTGCTTTGATATGAAAAATACCCGGTTTATCGGTAACGCAAATTGCAGTTTTTACACTGTTTGTAAAATAGCCAATCTGATTTACTCTTATATTAGTATTTATTTGCTGGGCTCCAAGTTTAATAATCAATAAAAGATATAGAAATAAAATAGATATGTATTTCATAGGTCATCCCATTTTTTTATACTGTAAAATTTAAACTTTTTATGTCTTGAATTCAATCATTGAGTGTTTTGAAATAAAACCTGCTTTTTCCAAAGTTTTGCGCGAAGCAATATTTTCGGCAGCACAGCCGCATACAGGTTTCCAATTATTTGTTTGGCAATAATTAACAAGAGATTTAACTATTTTTGTACCGTATCCTTGTTTCTGAAAAATCGGATTTACCAGCATTCCTAAATCGTAGTAATCATAAAATTGATTTATTTTATGAAGTAATCCGCAGCCGATAATTCCCTGTGGATTTGTAAAAATATACAGCGAATTTTCTGTAAGCCAATAGTCAAGATCTTCGCTGTTTTCAAAAAAATTATCATTTATTGAAAGAAGCAGAGATTTATCGGAAGAATTGGCCGGTTTCATATTTAAGTCGGTTACCGAACAGGGTTCGCCTGAATAATCCCGAAATAGATGTCCTGAAAGCTGATAGTGGTTTAATTTTGCAAAACAGCATTTGAGCAGAATTGAGTCGAAAGATTTGCAATAGACACTTTTTATTTTTAGCTGAGAAAAAATGTTATCGAATACTTCTTCACAAAAAAATAAATATTTATTCTCTACATAAAACTCCAGAAGGACATTTTCAGAATCGGTTACTATATAACCGGCAACAGAATTATTAATTTCCGTGATAAGAAAATATTGCCCGAATCTTATTTTGAATTCTAAAAACAATTCCTGCGAATACGGAATTGATTGAAGGTATTTTTCCCTCATTAATCTGATTGCAGAATACTCGGTCTTTTCAGCGAAAAAATTCATAGTTCCTTTATCATTTTAACCGAATAATCTAGCTCTTCGGATATAATAAACCCGTTTCTTTTATAAAAATTGAATGCTTTGTTTCTTTTATCGACGCTTAAGGAAACTTTCGCTATTCTTCTGTTTCTCAATTCATTAAATAAGGAAGTAAGCAATTCCGAACCGATTCCAATATTTCGGTATTCTTCTAAAACAGACATACTTAATTCGGGGATATCATCAGAAATATAACCGTAACCTTGATTGGATTTACTAAAAAATCTTGCCCAAATTCCTCCTATTGCACCTTCTTCGGTCTCTGCAATTATTCCAATATCGGTTTTTCTTTTCCATCCTTTTATGTATTTTGAAATTTGCGGATCATTGATAATTGAAAAAGGAAGCGGTTCAATACCTTCGGGTATAAAAATAGCATCGTAAAGGAAAATTTTAAGAAAAATGAAATCTTGTTTTTGCGCAGGGCGTAAACGTACTTTTAACATTCCAGCTATAATTTCTTTTCCATAAAACAAACTAAAAACGGGAGATGCGGAAAATCTCTTACTCCGCATTCGCAATAACCAAGTTGCTCGTACCAGTGTTTTAAACGGTAATTTTTATCGATAAGAGCAACCGAAACTCTTTTCCCCCGTTTCTCTTTTATCCTCGCTTCGGCAAATTTCATAATTAGTTCGCCGTAGCCCTTTCTTCTTTCTTCCGGAATGACCGAAACTTTTTCAATGTAGAATGTATCTGTTTCGTTGGAAGATTTTTCAATTGCAACGCAGCCGATTGGAATATTATTTTCTTCGAACAAAAAGAGTTCAATGCCTTTTTTAAGTTGTTTTTTCAATGTTTCGCAGTCAACAAAAGCCATATTCGAAGGATTGTTTTCTTTTGTAAAACCAAATTCTTCGGCAATGGTTCTATGAGATCGATTTAATACATCTACAACTTTTGAAAGGTCAGAATCGGCAGTTATTTTTATATTTTTCATTTTCCGTTTATTTATTCTATTAAAAGAAAAAACATCTTATAATTTAAAAAAATGATAGCTTAATGCAAAGTAAGTTTTAAATAGCTGTTGTTTTTTTACCCAGATCCGTCATCAAAAATGAAAATATCAAGCACCAGTTAAAGCTTGGCAAGCCGGAATCTATACATTCTTGAAAATCATTCCGATTCAATGGGGATAAATCGTGATTACCTAAAATATCCGATAATAAAAGCTTACACATAATATTGACTGTACTAATGACTATTTTGGGATAAATAGATTGTAATTCCTTTTACAGGAAGTTACTCATCTGCGAAAATGCTTGTCCGAATAGTTACTCAGAAAAAAAAATTGTTTAGAATATGATCAAGAATTTCTTCAAAAGATTTAAGAAGAAAACGTTTTTCGGGGATTGTGAAAAGTTCAAAATTTTCTTCGATACGTTTTTTCATAAGCGTATGAACATTTTCTAATTTATAAGTGGGATCGAAAAATTTTTGGACAAAAAAGTAAAATCCTATTTTGTCAGTTTCATGAGTAAGTCTGTCATTTTTTAAATCGTTCAGCGAAATATAAGGAGGTGTATATATTAAAGTTATTCTGCCCTGTCTTCGTTGCCTCAATGCCGGTTCAAGATCAACAAGCCACAATTTTTCTTTATTAAAAAGTACATTTGCGGTCTTTATATCACCGTGAATAAAACCTGTTTTTGATAGTTGATCCAATCCTTTGGCAAATTCATAAAGGTAGCTGTATTTTTCCTCGGAAGACATATGATTAGAATTTTGTTTTGTAATTTTCTGTTGGCGGTAGATTATACGGTCTTCTTTAAATTCGAAATGAGTTTCAGGGAGAAAATCGAAACTTTGGCAAAGCTCCTCGATAAACTGACATCTCTTAACGACCTGCTGAGGGTTTACAATAAGGTCTTCCAGAAGATATGTTTTTTCCACTATTAAATCTTCGAGAATTGAACCCATTAATTTTCACGTTTTATTTTGTGAATATTATCGTACTTCATTTTATTAACTTTAAGAACAAAAATAAAACAAAAAATAATTTCAGTGTGTGATTTAATCACTGTTGTTTTGTGATTTCGTCAATAAGTTTTTCAGCATTTCCTGCTTTTTCTGTGAACCACAGGATATAACGAATATCAACGCCTATAGAACGGCTGTAGGAATCGTCCCAGGCAAAATCGTTTATTGTTGCCTCGAAAGCCCTGTCGAAATTCAATCCTATTATTTCGCCATATGCATTAAGAACGGGAGAACCCGAATTTCCGCCTGTTGTATCGGTGTTGTACAAAAGAGCAACCGGAAGTCCTTTAACCTTTTCGGAATAATAATTTCCGTAATCTTGTTTATCGTATAATTCTTTTAACTTCGGAAAAAGCTGATAATCTCCGCCGGATTTGCTTTTTTCCATTATCCCTTCGAGTTTTGTAAACGGTGAATAATAAACTGCATCGGCAGGAGAATATCCCTTTATATAGCCGTAAGTTAAACGCAAAGTGCTGTTTGCATCGGGGATGAAAGATTTTTTCTGCCACATTTTTTTTGCTTCGGCAAGTTTTGGGTTTAACGAATTTAATGCTCCGTTAGTTCTCTCGTTCATTTCATTAAACTTTTTGTTTTGCTCCCGGATTTTAAATATAAAATCGAGAAGCGGATTACTAAGTTCTTCAAGTTCAGTAATATTTTTTGTGCATAATTCAAAGAAAAAATCTTTGTTCTGTATATTGCTCGAAATCAATTGTTCAACAAATTCGGCTATTTTACCGGGTTTTTCGCAATCAGCAACAGCGTTTATTTTTATATTGTAAACATTATTATAAGCATCCGTCAGCATTTTTTCGAGGTAATCTTTTTCGAAACGAATATTCATTTCATTGAAATCGTAATCGGTGGATGCAAGTGTTTTTTGCAGATTTTCTTCCTTGAATTTTTCTTTCCTGAGGCTGTCCGGCAAGTCAGCCTGTTCGGCGTTTTCCCAGATAAAGTCGGCAAGATAGGCCATGGATGAATTTCTGAATAATTGCGTTATCCACAGACGCGAAGGTCCGTAACCAAAATAATCTTTGTAAGTAAGTTCAATCTCTTTAAAAAGTCCCTGATATTTTTCGTTTAGATCTGGATTTTCTGTAATCATTTTCTCAATCAGTTTTTCCTCGGAACGTTTTTTTTCTGCCAAATCGAGATTGTTTAGACCTTTTAATTTGCCTTTATAGTTTTTTGCAGCATTTGAAAGCGATTTTACGGTTGCTGAAAACTTAAGCTTTAAGTCGGGATTGCCCGAACTTATTTCGTCGTATTTATTTATCATCCAGTCGTAAAGCGACGAAAGATATGGAAGCTGATACTGCTCCTGAAAACTGATAAATTGCGAAGGATTGTGCCGGTATGTTCTGCCCGGGTAACCGAGGATAAAAACAAAATCGTTTTCTTCGGCTCCGTTAGGATTTATCTTGAAGAAATTTTTAGGTTTATAAGGGACGTTTTCTTCGGAATAAGATGCAGCGCTGCCGTCGGGCGCAACATAAGCGCGCAAAAAACTAAAATCGCCTGTGTGGCGGGGCCAAACCCAGTTATCTGTTTCTCCGCCGAATTCGCCTATGGAACGGGGAGGAGCAAAAACCAGCCGGATATCTTTAATTATTTTGTATTTAAACAGGACGTAACTTTGTCCCATAAACATTTCAGCTACTTCTGCTTCAACAGAATTTTCGGGATCGGCAGCCTGTTTTTCTAATTCCGAAATTTTTCTTTCAATCAAGCGCGTTCTTTCACCGTAATCTGAAATGTTTTCAATTTCTTTCAAAATAATTCCTGAAACATCTTCGTACGATTCTGTAATCCGGCATTTGTAACCCGAAACCGGAATTTCGTCCTTTCTTTCGGCGGCATAAAACCCGTTTTCCAAATAATTGTTTTCCACTGTGCTGGCGGCGCTAATGCCCGAAAAAGCGCAATGATGGTTTGTGAGGATAAGTCCTTCGGAAGAAACGAAAGAGCCTGTGCATCCGCCAATTTGTACCAGTCCGTCAATAAGACTTACTCCCGAAGGATTATAAATTTTTGCAGGATCAATTTTTAATCCCGCTGATGCGAGGTCGATGTTTTGAATTTCGCTGAGAGGATACATACCTTCGGCAGGAAGTTTGGCGCGCCAAAAAATGTTGGAAAAAGCGATTACAAGTATCAGCGGTATAAAAACTTTTTTCATTTTGTTTCCGTAATTTTATCGGTTCATTAAAGCAAATATAAAAATAAAAATTATTTGAAGTTAAATACTTAATAAAAGGATAACCTATTATAAAAGTTAATCAGTTCCTAACGCCAAGTATTTTAATACAAAGCAGGATAGTTAAAACGTCAATTTTGTAAAAAATCATTTTGCGTAACATATAATAACCCAGATTGAGCAATAGAAAATTAAAAAACTTTATACTGATTCAGTTATACAAAAAAGGTTATAATACTTCCTTAAAAAATAAGAGTCGAAAAAATGTATTTATTTCAAGAGTAATATATTATAATTCAATAAGTTAGCAATAATATTTACTAATGACCGCTATTAGAAAATTTGATCTGATACCGGATTGGGGCATAAATCTATTTTTTTAGATATAACAAAAAAAACCGGAAAGTAAACATCAACGCATTTATCCTAAGTCTTAAATAACTCATTTTTCTCTTGCATAAACCAAAAATATTCTTGAATTGTAAAAATTTTTATTGTAAAAATTTTTATTGTAAAAATTTTTATTGTAAATTTAGCTTGTTGTTAATAAATGTTTTATCTTACAAAAGGGAAAAAGTCTTACAGCCAGGGAAGGCTGAATAAATATTAAATAAACTACCGCGGCGGGCAGTTCTTTTGATGCGGGCAATTAAAAGATAATGAGGTTTTAATATGAGGGTATTACCGTTTCTTTTTATTTCACTTCTGATTTTTGTAACCTGCCAAAATAAACCAACCGAACCGAAACCGGATGACGATGAGTTCGTTTTCCCGCCGGATACAAGCGCGCCCGGCAGCAGAGATTACGTTTGGGAAATTGACAGCACGTTTATGAAAATGCCATACCGTAACCAGCACAGAATTTGGGGCGACGCGCCAAATAATATTTGGGTTGCGGGTACAGGTGCTGATATGCTAAAAGCAGTTATGAGGTTTGACGGCGAGAAATGGATTGCGATGAATGAAGGAACAACAATTGGCATTGATGTCTGGTCTTTGTGGGGTTTTAGTGAAAATGATGTTTGGGTTGGTGGAAACGATGCGGATATGATACATTACATAAACGGGGAGAGGGAACAGATTAAAATCCCGCTGCTGGAAGACCATAAAGATCTCTGTATATCTGATATATGGGGTGAAAGTCCGAATGAAATTTGGGCTGCCGGAGCTGCTGTAAACATTAAAACAAATCAATATGATGGAATTATCCTGAAATATGATGGAGTAAAGTGGGAATATTTTGGTATTCCAACAAGTGGAATTGGATTTTTAGAAGTAAGTAAATCAAAAAATGAAAATGAATTGTATTTCTTATCAAGTAAACCCGAAGGAGAAGAATATTCAGATTCCAGTGGTGTATTTATCTTAAATAATTATTTAACACATAAGATTTATGGTAGTGGTACACTTTTAAATGAATCTCCAGCTTTTTCAGAAATATCTAAAGAATTATTTATTGCTTTTAATTTTGGTTTGCATAAATACTATAAAGGAAAGTTTTATAAAATAAAAGATCTTTCAGATTATGGAATATATGCCTCGAGAATTTTTGGCAGATCACTTAATGATTTGTTTTATAAAACAACTTATGGTATTGGTCATTATAATGGTAAAGACGCAATAGAAATATATCATAATAATACAATATTCAGGATAAGAGAAGCTGTAATTTTAGAAAATGATGTTTACTTTTTGTGTTTTTATTATCCCGAAAGTAAAGAGTTTATATTACACGGAAAAAAACGACAAGAATGACAACAAATAACGGAGGACACGAGTAACTAAAATGGAAAATAAAAAAGATCAGGGGTGCGGCCACACCCCTGACTGTGCTGCAAATAAATAACAGACTACTCATCTGCGGTGTTACCCTTTATTATTTGCAGTGCAAATTTAACTATTGGCTTAACCAATTAAAAGCGGAGTTAAAAAGATTGCATACAATTAAAAAAAATCAAATTTCTTCTTATAAAATTTTTATTATTTTACTACCAATCAATTTGCAAAACTTAAAAAATATTGAAATACCGGGGTATTAAATGGGTAAAGTATTGTTTTTTGCAGCAATTTGTTCAATTATAATGTTAACCTGCCAGCATAAACCAACCGAACCGAAACCGGATGACGATGAGTTCGTTTTCCCGCCGGATACAAGCGCGCCCGGCAGCAGAGATTACGTTTGGCGCGAAGATACGCTAAGAGATGCTGACCCGTTTGATATTGCAAGAATATGGGGCAGTTCTGCAAATGATGTTTGGGCTGTAGCCCGCGCATCATCTGCACAGGACGGCATCTGGCATTATGACGGCAGCAAATGGTCTAAAACAGATGAATACTATAGTGGAGGATTTTATAGTATTTATGGTTTCAGCGCTGATAATATTTGGGCAGGTGATGCTTACGGCAAAATCTGGCATTATAACGGTACTAAGTGGTATATATATATAACATTGAATATTGAAGGGTATGATAATGTTTGTATGGTCAAGTCTTTTTTATTGTGTAAAAACACAAAAATCATAGAAAGCACTACGCTACCAATTTGTAAGAAATAAAATCTTCATTATGATCATTAGGGCAAATAAGTTTACGAATATTTTTAAGT
>Ga0123335_1001365_pt1 | contig 39791 bp, 31 predicted proteins | sample BiotimSIPDNA_2_FD_89707 | JGI IMG/M metagenome (GOLD analysis project Ga0123335, IMG submission 89707) | Anaerobic biogas reactor microbial communites from Washington, USA - Biogas_R2 time_0 SIP DNA | ecosystem: Engineered > Bioreactor > Anaerobic > Unclassified | place: Washington, USA...
ATGATAAGGCTTGAAGGCGGCGCAGGTCTTATCGACAAGGTGATAAGATCAAGACGCCTGAAAGCCTTAGCGCTCAACAGGTTACGGTTTTTTGCCTCATCCAACTGCGATTTTTAGGTTTAAGCTTCCAAATTGGAATCTTAAAGAATCGGCTTCGGCGAGGCAGGTAAGACTGGAGTCTTCAAACAGGCTGGAGCGAAAGAGGGGGCACCCTCTTCCAAAAACTCCATATTCCTGTTTATTACCTAAATTGGGGGAGTCAATTTCCAGGCATATTACTTATTTATTTTATGTTATTCTATTCTGTCCACAATTCTTTATCAATCACCGATTTGAACCTCTCCAGAATACCTTCCTGAACGATCCAGTTATCATATTGCCCTGAGCCAACTTTGTTGCAAAGGATTGCAAAAGAATAGGTCTTTTCCGGCAGAAGAATATATCCGGCAAGAGTGTGCACCGATAGAGAGTTAAGCGTACCGGTTTTAGCTCTTACAATCCCTTTAAGCTTAGAATTTTTGAATCTGCTCTTGAGTGTTCCGTCGACTCCTGCAACCGACAGCGCTCTTATATACTCGGGAGAGTAAGATTTCTGTTTATTTACATGAGAAAGCAGTTCCGCAATCTGCATTGCGCTGATCCGGTTGAGATTTCCCATCCCTGAGCCATTGTGAATAACCGGTTTTCCTGGCAGTTTGCACTTATCCCACCATGAGAGCACCCCGGCGGTCCCCTTTTCCCAGGAACCCGGACCGCTGCCTGAAGCAGCCAGAGTCTTAAGCACCATCTCTGCAGCGAAATTACTGGAGTACTTAAACATATGATCTATAAAAGTGGGCAGAGGTTCAGATGTAAACTCGTAGAAGGGCTTCGCCGCGGCAAGATTTCCAGGGACTGTCCCGTGGAGCATTTTCCCGTTAATTGAGATGCCGTACTCACTGAAAAGGCTCATAAGAGCTCCGCCAAAGGCCTGCCAGGTCTGCCAGACTTTCCGGTAAGTGTATTTTGGGCTTTCTTCAAGAGACATGCTTCCGTTTACAATAATATTGGTCCCTTCTGTAGTAGGGACCGTCCTGATATCAATAGAGGAGCTTTTACCGATGGCGGTCTTTGCTGATGAGACCACCTTAATACCCTGAATTCTTGGAAAAACATCAACATGCACCGGAGATCCGGCAATACTGCCTGACCTATGGTGAATCGCAAGAGAGCTGAAACTGGCGCTCAGTGCGCTTATAAGCGGCTGGTAGGCCCTGCTTGAGCTGTCCTCATCGAACCCGGGCCCCACAGTAACAGAGTCAAAGAAGTTATCATCCAGAACCAGATTTCCGGTAACTGTCCGCAAGCCAAGATGATACAGGTGCTGAACAAAGAGCCATAGCCGCTCGGCAGAGAAACCCGGGTCCCCCCCGCCCTGGATATAGAGATTTCCATTTACTATCCCGCTGTCGGGGTTAAAGGTTCCATCGATAAAAACTCTGGTTTTAAAACAGAAGTCATTTCCCAGTATTTCAAGTGCAGCGGCACCAGTAACAAGTTTTGAAACCGATGCAGGATTGAGCATCTCATCGCCGTTTATGGAAACAACAACGGAATCTCTGTCGAGGTCCTTTATTACGACTCCGATTCCTTTGCCGGTATATTTTCTGGATTGCAGGTAATTCTCAACACCCTTCTGCACAGAATCACTGGAAATAGCTGCGGCCTCACTGATCAAAACGCAGGATATTATAAACGCAGCAAACCTGTACATCGGGAACCTCCTGACCTTTTTACTTTATTTTTTGTTTTCATATCTGTTTTCAAAAACCTATTTTAAAGAAATCATTTGAACAGGAATAAATCCAGTTTTTTCTAAACATTTTGAGGAGAACTCTATGCCAAGGTACGCAATCGCTTTTATTGCTCCGGCCCAAACAGCACAATTGCGCCACAAAATTCTGGAAGGCGAAAGCAAGGATGTCGTACTTCGTTCATTCTTTAATGATGAAGCAAGCGAGTTCTACTCTAATGATGAGCAGGGATTCCATTACTTCAAAGAAGATTTCTATGATGAGAACTCTTCTTCAGGAAGCATACTCGAGATATAGTCGGCAGACCACAACAGGTTTCTGTCACTTGCCTCTGTAAGCTTCCCGGCAGCACTTTTTCTTTTCTAAATAATTACTTAAGTGATCGTGCTACGTTGAAAAGGTCAAAAAACATCTTTTCACGTGGAATTCCTTTTTTCTCAAGGATATTAATACATCCCTCTATCATCGCCGGTCTGCCACAAAGATAAGCCTCATACCGGCTCAGATCACCTGTCATATCTCTGTCTACAAGCTCTGTAACAAGCCCCCGCGCTCCCTGCCATTCACTATCCTGCGGTTCACGCGATAAGGTTGGAACAAACCTGAATTCAGGTATCCGGCTCTCAAGATTTCTCATTTCATCAGAATAAAACAGATCCCTATGAGTAGTGGCGCCAAAATAGAAAACTGCCTTCCTTGAGATTCCATTATCGGCCATAGTCTTTAATATTGACCTTACAGGCGCCATCCCGCTGCCCCCGGCAATAAAGAGCATCGGGTTTTCGCTGTTTTGAATGTAAAAATTCCCCCTTGGCCCACTGAACCTGACCTCCTGTCCCTCTTCCAGGATATTGAATATCCATGGGGTACAGATACCATCCGGATTAAGTCGTATATTCAGTTCTATATAGGTTTTTTCTCTATTTGAAGATGCAATAGAAAACGGACGCATCACCGGTTTATTGCCCCCATAGGACGGAACTTTCAGCAGAATGTACTGGCCCGGAAGAAATGAGATGTTATCAGGTGATACAAGCTCAAGTCGCAGCTCGACGATATCTTTTGTCAGGAGATTTTTACCTGCAACTCTGGAGATAAAATCCTGTGATGTAAGGAACTCCGGAGGAAGTTGAACTTTCATCGTTTCACGGGTGGTTATCTGACAGCTTAGACGAATACCTCCGGCGCGTTCAGATTCAGTCAACCTGTTCAGCTCAGCCTGAGTATACGGCCCGCAATCACTCAGCATCTTAACCTTGCACAAACCGCATGTCCCCTTGTTTCCACAAGCAGAAGGGAGATGAATCCCCTGCGATTTCAGCACGTCAATGAGCTTCTGATCATCTTCAACGGTCAACTGCCTGGTCCCGCGGTTAATGTCTATTGTGGCCATAATCTCTGCTCCGCAATGAGGATTAGGTGATTATTACTCTGGAACTTCACAACTCCTGAATACAGCGGTCAACTAAGATTTGATTATCAAAAATTATTCCCTGTGATGTATTCAGAAATTTCTTTAAAAATAAGATGCTTAGTTGAAGAAAACCAGCCATATCTGCATCAGCCCGTTTTTTGAAAATCACACATTTTGAAGGATGAATACTTTAAATTTCACACTTCGATTAGATTAAACAAATCTGTTAGTGCGCACTTTCAGTGCTTTATGAATTTACGCGCTTTGGATTGATTTACCAGGGCGTTGCCCTTCGCTGGGCTAATTCAGCCATTCAGGCTGCTCAGGATACCACAAACCTCACACTTCGATTCGATACTCAGTGTGAGCGGTTGTGCTGTTTGTAAGTAAGAATAAGAGGCCTTTTCCGAACCCTATTTTTTTCTCTGTGTCTCTGTGGTGACTATTTTTTTCTCTGTGCCTCTGTGGTGAATTCTCCTATTCCTATCTGCGGCTCTGCGTGAGCAGTATTGCCCTTTGTTCACCGTACCACCATTGTAAAATAGAGCAGGACAACGGTCCCAAGAACTATCCGGTAATAGGCAAAAGGCTTGAAATTATTCTTCCGTATATAGTTCATAAACAATGCGATCACCGCCCAGGCAACGACAAACGATACAAAAAAGCCAACCCCCAGCACCTGCCACTGCAGTGTCGTAAGATTAAAACCTGACTTGAAAAGCGACAGTGTCGATGCTCCAATCATAGTGGGTATAGCAAGAAAAAATGAAAACTCAGCAGCAGCAGCTCTTGAAGCGCCAAGAGCCATGGCTCCCATGATCGTTGCCGCAGAACGCGATGTACCGGGTATCATGGCCAAAGTCTGAAAGAAACCAATTCCTATAACTGTCATGAATGTAAGAGAAGCTACTGAGTCAAACCTGGCATCCTTGTTCCTTCTTTCAAGAATTATCAGAATTATTCCTCCAATTACAAGTGCAGTTGCCACCACATAAGAATTGAACAGTTTCTCCTCGATCTTATCTGCAAATAAAACACCGATCACTACCGCAGGAGATACCCCGACAATGGTTTTTATCCATGTTTGCCAGATGTCTTTGCGCTGCTGGTCGGTTTTGTTGCGGCTGAAAGGGTACAGTCTGTCCCAGAAATAGACGACAACTGATAAAATAGCCCCCAGTTGAATTACAATATTGAAAAGATTGGCAAAATCACCGGTAAAATCAATAAACTGATTCATAAGTATCAGATGTCCGGTACTGCTGATTGGAAGAAATTCGGTGATCCCTTCCACTATACCTAAAATAACCGCCTTTAGAAACTCTCCCATACTTATCCTTAACAATGCGTGTTTTAGAAAAACTGCTCTGATGCATATACATCAGAGCAAGCTACAGTTATTCAATATTCATTTCCGAATCGGGGTCGGAATCGGTATCAGGTATCGGAATCGAAAATCACAGTAATTGAGAATCTCGATTCTGATGTCCACAGCCCCCGGCAATACACATCGAAAAAAGTGCCGTTATTCAACGAAAATATCGGGCCACCTGTCATTCCCTGAATGGAAAGTAAGTCTGGTGATCCCTTTCTTTTTATTTCCTGATGTATTCCACAGATACACTTCATAATCGTAAATATCATGATCATGTCCATATTGTGTCGCACACCAGACCATCCATTTCCCGCTTTTATCAAGCTTGGGAAAATATTCATGCGACCGTCTCCCGGGCAGATCCATGAATCTGATGTTTTTGGGTATCGAAAGTCCGGAAATTCTTTCAAGAGGTTTTCCCACACTGTCAATTGACAGGGCAAGCACCTCGGTTCCTCCGTTACCCTGACCCTCATTCATTCTAAGAATCTTTTTGCCATCGGGGAACCATTCCATCTGACAGCCTTCACCTGTACTGTACCAGGTTTTTTTATTCAGGTTCCAGATACCGGTTTCCCTTTTTGTTCCACGCAGAGTGACAGCTAAAAGCTTTCCATCTGATGAAAGCACCGGCTGCTGAGAAACTGTGCCTTTCTTAATCTGCTCTTCGGCATCAAAAGCAAGCTCTTCTTCTTCATTTTCGAGATTCTTTACAAACACTTTGGAGCCCCGCGCAAAAACGATGGAACTGCCGTCAGGACGCCACGTAGCCCAGGTGGCATCCTGAGCCACTTTTTTTTCCTCACCGCTTTCAATGTCTATTGTCCAGGTATCCCATCTATCAAAGATATCCGCATCCGCCTCCCGAAGCCACCCGGATTTGCTTCTTGTAAAAAGCACCGTTTTGCCGTCCGGAGAGAACCTGGGGTACCAGTCAACGTTGTCGCTTTTTGTAAGCTGTTTCTGCTCTGTACCATCAGCATTCATGATCCACAGGTCATGTCTGCCCGAGGATCTTGAGGACGACCAGACAACTTTTCCCTTAATTGTACCTTTAAGCTGCTCAAGGGCTTTCTTCTCCGGTGCTTTCGGTTTTACATCTGAACCCACAGGCGCTTCCTGAGCCAGAGTAAAGACCACTGCGGTTATAAAGCAAAACGCGATTTTAATAAGCATCCTGATTCCTCTTAACGTTTAGTAACTTTTTTGCATCTTTGTTAAACGGATCCCGTACCAGAACCCTCTTTAGATATCTGCCCGCCTTCGCATCGTTGCCCTGCTGTTTATAGATTGACGCAAGAAGCAGAAGTGCCGCCTTGTGCGGCTTTTTATTAACCAGTTTCTCAAGTGAAATCACCGCTTCGGGTATCTTTCCCCCGAGCATCTTTACTTTTGCCTCCAGAATCAGGTTTTCCGGTTTTTCTGAACCTTTCAGAACATTTTCTGCAGATTCGTACTTTCCAAGAGCCGCCAGAAAGCCTCCCAGATAAAAAAGAGCTTCCTGTCTGAGATCATTGGTTCTGTACCTGTCTGACAGTGCCTGTTTAAGGGAGTCCACAACAGCCACAGAACCAAGATCAAGCTCAGAGCCTGACTGAGACGCGTGAATAAAAAGAGCTTCCGAACCATCAGTGTAAAGGAGGTTCCAGAGTGAATCCCTGTACAATTGACGAGCCAGATTGTGATATCTGGTATTGTTCCCTGCAGGGATCATAACCTGCCTGATATCATACTCTGCGGCAGTTTTATAAAATAACTCGGGACTGTTAAGCATTTCCAGATACCCGGCAAAAAACTCCCTGTTTCGGATCGTCAACCGGGTGTCTATAAACACCTGTTTGCAGGGTTCCGTTTTCCAGATTACATATCCACCGTAGCGGTCTGCATTAAACAGGTTTCCATCAGGCCTTACCCTGTTAAGGTATTCAACACTTCCCTGCGGGTTTGAAAAAGGCGCAATCAGTTCCTGACAACTAAGAAGCATCCTGAGATGACCCGCTCCGGAGAAAACTACCCACACAGCCATAAAGAGACCGAAAGCCGCCGCCAGGCCCATTCCCTTTTTTCCGGGGTTCCAGTGGCCGAAATTCCATTTGAGCAGCGGTATTAAAGCAAACACATAGAGTATGATATTTCTCTGTGCCATGTATGCCGGAACCAGAAATGCGACGGCTGTAAAGAGATGAGCAAAGCGGATATGCCTTGAAGAGGCTATCAGCGAAAAAACCGCGATAGCTGAAATAAACAGAAAGAAATAAACATAGTGAGCATATTCGGTGCCCGGCATCAAAAGAAGAGGCGTGTTTTCGACAATATTCTGCGAATAGATATTACTGATCGATGGATCAATCCGCCGGAACAGTTCTAGTGAAAAAATAAGCCCTTTAATTCCGTATGGATTAATGATCGATACAAGAATAAGTAACAGCGGCAGCGCAGCCAGAATCATCAGTCCCTTTGTATTAAGAGAGGATTTACCTGAAAATGTTCCGGGAAATTTTGCGTTTATCAGGATCGATAAAAGCTCTCCGGCAGCATAGCACAAGCTCACAATAACCCCCAGAGCAAACAGTCCCTGACTGTTGACCCAGAGTACCTGTATAACCGGAAGAGTAATAATGAATCGGAGTTTTCCGGTAGAAGTGTATCTCTCAAGGGAACAAAAAAAGAGCGCCAGAAAAAAGAGCGTAAAGAGAACCGGGCGCATCGTAACCAGGTAACGATATTCAAAAACGGCAATCAGAAGCAGAGGCAGAACCAATAGTTGGTTCCCTCTGGTTTTTACAGAGAAAAAAAGGAGTGCGGCGGAGGACCCGAAAAGAAGAGATTTGAATATCAGAAGTCCGGCATTACCTCCCAGACTGTGCATAATGTAAACAATGCACTGAAACAGCCAGTGTAGATCTATCCAGGTTGATCCGGGATTTGTAAAGGAAAAGGGATCGGTGAAAAGAAATGCCTTCCTGGAGAGAATCTCTTTACCGGCCTGGAGATGCCAGAAAATATCGGGATCTGTGAGGGGGTAGAATACAAAAAGAGCTGCAGGAATAATTATCAGAAATATAAGTGTAAACCTGCTTTGCAGAAATGACAGGGCTTTCTCTGTCATTTGATTTACTCCGGAAATTTTTCCCATCCCTGATTGTAATTAAAAAGGTCTCTTGCCGACATCATATAGACTACCAGTCTCTTTTTGTCCAGATCCTTCTCCCTGGAACTCATCGCTTTTTTCCTGACAAGCGGTCCCCCGCCCCAGCTTGTAATTACCTCCACCTCTAATCCGGTTTTCGAAGCGATATGAGATCCCACACCTGCACTCTTGCAATCAATTGATTCGAAAGCACCTGTAAAGCTGTCGCCTATAAGAAGAATCGGGGAAAACCTGTTTCCCTTCAACAGGCTGCCATCATTTTTCCTTACCTGCACCGCCTCAAGAGTCATCGGACCGTAAAGCGGCTGCCTTCCAGCTGGAAGCCTCTCAACAAGGTCACCGACCCGGTTTACAATCGTATCGATTTTAACAAACCGGCTTTCATCAGGATTATCATACCAGGCATAGGTTTTTACTCGTTTTGAGATTGCTTCTGCCGCAATCTTTAATCCCCTTGTTGTCCAGTGTGTATCCTGCTTCTGGAAAAGCGGCTCTTTTAAAATTGAGCCGTTTTTCTTCTCTTGAAGGAAGAGTGGAAGAAGGTCAATGACCTCTACGCCGGAATCCTGAAGATCGGCAAGCACTTTACGATTAAAAGGATTGGCATAACCGGACAGAGAATCGGAAACTCCTTCCGGAAATTTATCAAAGTATACTTCTTCCTTGTTTGGCACAACAACAAACAGCATGTTGACACCATGCGATTTTAAATATCGATGGAACATACTCAGGTGCGGAAGCGGATTTTTATCTTCGGCCTGAAGGATTATATCTCCGCTCAGCAGTGACTCCAGAGATTTCCTGAAAAAGAGCCACCCATCCCTGCCTTCAAACGCCATCTGGTCCGGCGGTACAGAGTTGAGCCAATTCTTCAGGGCTATCGCAAAACTCCCGTTTTTTTCCTCCTGACTTTCATACACACCAGACTCTTTTACCTCGTTTTGAAATCTTATCCTGTTAGCAGTAAAGTTCTGAGAAACTGATGAATCATACGTTCCAGAGGAGAAGTCCGGTTCAACACTCTCTGATTTTGCAATTTCAGGGAATTGAACAACAAATACGTTGTAAACAGGTTTATCAGGAGAAAAGGGTTTTCCTTCCATGACTGCCAGGGGATCAGTAACAAACATTTTCTTCATCTCTTTTTTGGCTTTTTTGCCTGTGTCCTTCCCCGGCCAGGACTCGCCTGCAGAGATCTCAAGCAGATCGGTATTCCTTGTCGGGTACCAGTATGAAGCCAGATCTGTTACCCAGTCTACAGCCTCGCTTCTATCAAGTACTTTAGAACAGTATTCATTCTTTATCCAGAAAGCAGCTTTTTTGAGGCTGTCCGGATTTATATCGTCGGTATCAAGTCTTCCATAAACCTCTTTTATGCCATCTCTGTCCTCATCATCAACAGATTTCAGGAATTTTACCCAGGGGCTGAATTCGATTTTTATCCAGATCTCCGGAACAGAATCTTTCTGACTGATAAAAGCAGTCGTTATCTGCTGGTAGGGCTGAAACACTGACGAATCGGCCCACTTATAGTTTTCGATTTCGGCGGTAATCTGCTGCAGGCGGTCATTCTTGACAACATTCCACAGTTTCTTCAGAAGCGGCTTCCATGCAAGCGGACGGTTCTTTTCTTCTTTACTCAATGGCAGCTCAGAGAGACTGTTTTTCAATTCCTGCAGGGCACCCCCGAAAGTGATAGAGTCCAAAACCATATCAGGGGGTCTTTTCTTAAGCTTGACTTTTGCTGGATCATTCAGAATCGGATTTCTGTCGTAGGCTGCAAAATCCAGATTTGCCATTACAGGCATTTCGATTTTGCGTACTATTACACTGGAACGTAAACGGTCGAACCCGGTAACAAGTTCTTCATAAGGTTTCTCCGAACCGTTGACTATTACAAATGACACCAGGAGTAAAAGAGAGTGCAATTTGTATATCACGGGTTTTCTCTCTCCTTTATGGGCTTTAAGACAACATCCGGCCACCCCTGATCGCCGAACCTGAAATCCCTTTCAACGATTTGCCACACGACAAGCTTTTTCCCTTCAAGTACAGAAACCCTTTTTGAGAGGATCTGCCGTACAATCGCCGAGGCACCGCCGTCATTTACAATTGAGCTCAGCGGCTCCGAGAGTTCATTTGCCAGATGGGCTATCCATCCTGCGGCACGGGGCTGATCTGTCTGGTAAATTCTCGAAAAACTGTCTCCCAGAATTATTATTCTTGATCTCCTGAAATCATCGCGGTAAAGTGTCCTTTTTTCAGAGGACCCATCTTTACTTTGATTAGCAGCATACACCTGATAACATAAAATGCGTTCGGGTTCAAACACTGTGCTCCTGCTCACTTTGAGCCCGCTCATCTCCCCGATATCACCCTTGCGCATGACATACAGTGAATCCAGAACATAGTTCATACCTGTATGGTTTTCACCGTACCAGGGCATTTCCCTGACTCTTGCGGCCACTTCTCTTGCGGCTGTCCGCAGAGCCCGCGTATTCCAGTGGGTATCTTTTTTAAGGTAAAGATACTCTCCGTAAAGAGAATCATTCTTCCGTTCCTCTATAAATGGAGTGAACAGATCAACAGTCGCGATTCCGTTTTCCTGAAATCTTTTCAGCAGTTTATAAGAATGAGATATTTCCGATACGCTCCCTGGTCTTGCATCTCCATGAATCATATCAGGGTAGATGCTGGGTTTACCGGGGACAATTACAAGCAGCAGATCTATCCCTGATTCTTTAAGTTGATCTCTGAAAAACACCACCGCCCTCACCGGATCATCCGGAACAGCCTTTCCTTTAGTGACCTGGGTCCTGAACCGTTTGTCGGTAACTGCAGGCATGCACAGATAATCAACATCCTGTTTGTAAAACATCCACCCATCCCTGCCCATTACAACCTTTTCGCCGGCATCTCCGGTAATTCTGTACCATAAATGCCTGACCGCAGGGCGCATTATTTCGGCTGCAAAGGACTTTTCTTCTATCTCTTTCTCATATTTACGCAAGTATCTGCTGTTAAATACTGTGTAACTGAAAAAATGCCTTATTGGAGCAAAGAAATCCCGTTTACGGATATTTTTCTCCATTCCGGAAACTTCATTGATCACATCCTGCAGCTTTTCCTCTGTTCTTTCCTCCTCATCAGCCTCAACAAGTTGCTTCAGCTTGTTAATCACGGAGTTTATCTCCACCGCACCGCTCACAGAATCGTCAGATATATAAAGGTTTACATTTTCAATACGTCTCTTTATTTCTTCAGCTGCCGCAAGCGCTTCTTCAACGTGCTCCGGTTCTGAGTCCCTGTTCTCTTTACCTTTTACCAGGTTAGTTTTCAGGTTGTCAAAATTCTGCAGAACAGACTTCCTGTTTTCCAGCGATCCGATAAAAGTATCGTGAAAAATGTCGAGTACCTGAATTCTTTCTTTTCTTGACAGTTCCAGAACAGCCTGCACAACCGGGACAGAAAACAGTGCTGCAAGGAAAAGCCACGTGAAGATGACGGCACTTTTTCTTTTCACTTTATCTTTCCCGGATTGCATCCCCACTCGCCTCAGAACTGGAAATAGAGAAATGGATTAAACGACTGTGTAAACATCGCGGCCACTGCAATGATAAAGACCGCTCCGGCAAGGGCATATTTTACCGGTGAAAGTTCTTTTACCCACAAATATGCCTGCACCGGCTGCCAGACAAAAACCGCACATGTAAAAACGGCTATTATATAGTTAAGATCAAAAAGTCTGTTTTCCAGAATAAGCGATGCAGAATCGGGGCTCGAGAAACCAACCATTGCTCCCCAGTACTGAAGCGCTGAGCCCAGGTCAGGCGACCTGAATAAAACCCATCCAAACATCACAATTATGTTTGTTATTATTACGGAGGCAAAACCCGGAAGTCTGCTGTAAAGCGACCTTTTCCCCATTATCCGTTCAACTATGAGAAAAAACGCCTGAAATAATCCCCAGACGATAAACGTAAGATTGGCACCGTGCCAGACCCCGCAGAGAAACATCGCTATAAAAAGGTTTAAATAGGTCCTTGAGGTTCCCCTGCGATTACCACCCAATGGTATGTAAAGGTAATCCCTTATCCATGTGGAAAGTGATATGTGCCACCTTTTCCAGAAATCAGTGATATTTATTGAATGGTAAGGAGAATTGAAATTTTTCACAAATTCAAACCCGAACATCCTGCCCAGCCCGACAGCCATATCGGAATATCCGCAAAAATCAAAGTATATCTGAAAATGATAGGCTATTATTCCCCACCAGGCAGTCGCCATTGTTGGTGATGCAGCTTCAAATACCGCATCAGCTATGTTTCCTGCTGAATTTGCAAGGAGAATTTTTTTGGCAAAACCCAGGATAAAAATCGTTACACCGGAGACGAAGGTTTCATACCTGTGCTCTCTTTTTTCAAGCTGAGCCGCGATATCTACATAACGCACAATCGGCCCGGCAATAAGCTGGGGGAAGAGGGCGACAAAACAGGAAAAGGATGACATGTTCTTTACAGGTTCAACATTTCCCCGCCACACATCGATTGTATAACTCAGAGTCTGGAATGTATAAAATGAGATACCGGCAGGAAGAGTTATGCTAAGGACAGGAACCAAACCGGAACCAGCGCCCAGTATTTCCGCAATCCGGTTGATTCCTCCGGCTGCAAACATGTAGTACTTGAAAAACGCAAGCATTCCAAGATTTCCGATACAAGACATCAGAAGAGCGGAATTCTTTAACCTCTGCGAGGCACCCTTCATGGAGATCATCTTACCTGCCGCGAAATCAAGCAGTGTCGAGACAAACATCAGTACTACAAACCAGGGCTCATTCCATCCGTAGAACACATAGCTGGCTATTGTCAAAAAAGAGTTGCGGAGATGCAGTCCGCGCCAGGAAAAGGGCAGAAGATAATAAACCAGAAGAGTTAAGGGCAGGAAATAAAAGAGAAAAATGTGGGATGAGAAAACCATCAGGACCCCGTTTACTCGATCAGATCGGCTTTAAGCGCAAAATACCGGGGAGACTCATCGTCTATGTACTCATCCTCCACTGCTCCATCCCAGATCACTTCAAGCGGAGAAACAAGGGTCAGTTTGTGTTTGGTGCCGGTCTTGAACGCCTCAACATCTCCGCTTATAAATTTATCCATCTCGCCTTTTACTCTGTTTCGGGCGACAAGCGGATTGTAATGCCCTACAAGAATCTCTTTTCCCTCGAATTGTCCCTTTACCACTGAAATTACCCGGTACTTCATTATGAAAACGTAGTTGTATATATCATTTGACGGTATGGCCCCGATCTCAACAAGACGGGCATTAATTACCAGAGTGTCTGTCCCGCTTCCGCCTTCCGGAATAGAAACAGTATCTTTTTCCCCCGCAAGGAGAACCGCAGCTGTCAGAAACAGTAATAATGCCGAGATATTTACTTTTTTCATCTGGTTTATACCCTGTATTAATGACTGTCCAGCGGTGTAAATCCGCTCATTCAGCCCCCTTCAAACAGAGCAGCAAGGCTGATTCAGTATAACCTGACTTATGCACCCGGATCAGGCTTGTGCATAAAGGCTTTCACAAATCTTGATGTACCAACCGTGTGGTGCACCTGCGATTTGTTCAACCCTTTCTGCTACAAGGTCTAAACGCACTTCGTCCCTTCCCGGATGCATAAGTCAGGTATAAAATATGTCATTTCCTTCGTGGAAAGCACTCCGGGAGCCTTTTTACAACAGATGACGGCCTGTAATCCAGGTCCTTTATGGCACCCGATGGATCCAGATTGGCATCCTGAACTACACCGGCTATCACGTTCCATTTAAGCGGGGGATTTTTCATCACCCTCTTCAGTATACCCGCCGCAAGCACACAAAGCCACACCGGAAGACAGACGATCTTTTTGTCCTCCCGCTTCAAAAGAAGCAGGCAGAGGCGGGCAAAATCCATCATGGATATGGCCTCGGCTCCACTGAAATTGTAAATTCTGCCAGTTCCTTCAGATACAGAGGCCAATTTTACAAAACCGTCGATTATGTCCTCAACAAAGACCGGCCTTTTCAGCGAATCTCCTTTTCCAATAAAAGGGATTACCGGAAAAGAGCGCAGGTATGAGAGAAACATATCAAACTCCAGCCCCCCCTCCCTGCCGTAAACAAGGGTAGGCCGGATAATGGTCCATGGAACGCCGGATTCTCTTACAATCCTCTCGGCAATTCTTTTTGACAGAGAGTAGGAGGTAGTCCTGCGGTATGTTACAGATGCAGACGAGACATGAACGAAATGCTTCACATCTGCTTTTTTTGCCTCCCTGAGCATGTTTGCGGTCCCGGCAGCATTCACTTTATCAAACGCACTTTCGTCATTACTGATAATAACCGCTGCAAGGTGAAAGACCAGGTCGATATTATTACATATTCCAGTTAAGCTTTCCGGCTTCGAGACATCACCGTAATGAATTACCGCACCCGTTCCGTCAAGCATCGCGGCAAGCGGATCCCCTGGAAGGGTAAGTACATGCACACTGTGTCCCAGCCCGGCAAGTTTAGCCACCAGTTCGCAGCCCATTGCTCCGGTTCCGCCGGTGATAAGGATGTTACGTTTGACCATCAGTTCGCTTTTATGAAGAAAGTTTCGGTCGTGTCATAAGTACCCTGCTGGTCCTGATAATCGAAAATCCTGATTCTTGCAGAATCAGGCAAAGAATATTCACCTTGTTCCTCGCCGATTGTCCACTTGAACTCCATGCATGCGGCTTCACTGCCATCCGGAACAATCGGGAGCGATTTGTTGTAAACAAATCTCCAGGGCCCGCCATTGAGAGAAAACTGAATACCTATCGATGAAAGTTCCAGTGTATCGGCTTTCCATTGAATCTTTACATCCTGTCCATGTCTGAACGATTCTCCACCTCTTGGATATGTTATCTCTATCAGTTTGTCAGGGTCAGAAATAGCACAGCGATCCGGATCAGGCCCGGGATCGCACATAGCAATCAAAAGAGCTGCTGAAATTAAAAATGCTTTTCTTTTCATAATTTTTTCCTGTCAAAACATGGTGGCTTTCACACCGATAGCAATTGTCCACTGCTGCAGAAAACTGCTCCAGTCAGGAAAGTCCCATCTGGCAAAAGGTGAAGGATCGTAAGCATCTTCTCCTGGTTTATTTGTCCTGTCGTTTAAAGGAGTAGAGATCGCTATAAACAGAGGGTATTTAGGGTTTGCGACCTCCACACCATATACCAGTGCGGCACCCCATGCCTTGTGTTCAGGATCGGGTCTGGGATCGTAAACACCGGGAACTTCCGAGCTGATCCATGCGACTCCTATCGGGGCCGAAAAATTGACACCCCAGGAATGGGTGTACCCTTCAATCCCGCGATACCCGTACTGAAAAGAGAAAGCCATTAAGGACGGGGTAAAGGCACCAAGATCGTTTTCACCATAGGGTTTGAAACGGTAATAAAAACGGCGGCTGGAGGTCCGGTCGCTGTAATCCTCAAAATATTTATCGAGCATCTGATTTTCTCTGGTAAAGGGCTTTGCGTTAAACGGGAAATCGTATCTGGCGGTAACTTTCCATAACCCGTCTTCTACATCTTTTTCCATGCTCCATTCCAGTGCCGCATTGTAAAGCCCGGAACCTTTCTGCAGCTCTTTGGGAAGGAAATACTGCGCCCGGTCGGATCCTCTCTTTATATCGTATTGACCGGTCGGGAGCGTCATCTGAATACCGACTGAATGTTCTCCTGACATTCCAATCTTTTTAGAAAAATCCAGTGCTATATCTCCCAGCCCCCCCGTGGTCCGGTTGTAGGATTCCTGATTGCTGAGGTACTGCACTTCAGCCGTTTTTGACATAAAGGGAATCGATATGCCAAGATCGGTTGTGTAAGTGGGTTTAAAGCTGAAATAGGGAGCAACTGTAAAAAAGAAGTAATCCTCGCCGAAACTGTACCTGGGGAGAATTTCAAGATCAATGAGACCTCCGCTTACCCCGTTTCCCATCCATTTTATACCATCGTTGGATGAACCGCCCGACCCGCCTGCACCGCACCCTCCCACACTGGCCCATGGAGTAAGGTGAGGAAGAGAGACCTGAATGTCACAGAGCCGCACGTCTTCACTGCTGAAAGCACCCCTGGAAAACAGATCAAACATCCCGCATGTGCAGAACCATATAGCCGGCAGGAATGCAGCCGCTGCAAGAATAATGGCAGGCATCAGTCTCAAAAGGCCGGCTTTACGCTGTGATCCCGGTTTCATCTATAAATCTCCTGATATCAATATAGACGTACTATATAGGCGCTGCTGTATCCGGTGCAGAAAAAAGCACCGTCAGGTGATCTTCCGCCTTTAAGCGGCAGATTTACAAGCAATATCGGATCTCCGGTTTTCACCACAGCCATCATTGACGGGCGGCCGGGAAAGAGCTTTACCTGCTGCATCCAGGTGGAACCGGCGCTCCCGGTCTCCTGAACTTTCGGTTCTGCAAGATCTGCCTGAACAAGGTTATCTCCGGGAATCCTGGCGTATACTATATATTGTAAAGATCTATCATCCGGATGGGTCCACCAGTGGGGGTCAGAAGCACCTTCAGCAATAAGGATCGGAACCGATCCGGGCCTCAGCTCCTGAATGTAGCTTTCGTAATAACGCGTGCTTTGGTATGCATTGTAAACCACCCATTTGCCATCCGGCGAGATAAGCGGGCTCTCAAGTTTCCAGTTTTCTTTTCCAGCAGGACGGGGAAGCTTTGACGGCACAGCGCTCTCATTGTAGTTTACATAGTAGAGCGACAACAAACCACTCTCTTTACGGGAAAAAACCACCTTTACATCTGATGTGCCGAAAAATTTCCGGACACTGTTCTTGTCTGCAAATCCGCTGCTGTTATACTCCGGAGAGATGTCATCAGTTCCCGAAAAAATACTCGTCTCAGGGATCCATAGATGAGGAGTCGATACCTCATCCATCTTTTCATCACACAGCTTTATGCTGTTTTTGGATTTGAGATCAATCGCAAAAAGATTCCACTTCTGCAGATTCTGAGAACTCAGCAGGGAGACAATAATCCCGGGATGTGTCGACCATTCAGGGTCCTGGAAGTTGTCTTCTCCCTGAGCCCCCATCTCGTCTCTTGTTATGAACCATCGGACAGTGTTGGAGCTGTCTGTTATAGTAAGTCTGTCATGCTGCTGTGCAAAAGTTTTATAACCAGCCAGTTCCGGGGACACATTCTGAACAAGAGCGCCGCTGAAATTGAGCCAGAGCATGCAGCCCCTGAAATCAGTTGTGTCCGGTGAAATCGATATATTGCAGGTTTGTTTGCCGCCATTAACAGGAAAAACACCGATTTTCTGTGATACCGTTTTTTCTGTACTGACAGGTGGTTCCTGTTCAGGTGTATAAGGAAACTGACAGGAAACCAGAATCGCTGAAAACAGTGCGGTGAAATATTTGCAGACTCTATAGTAAGTGAATGGCATATTGTACTAAAATAAACTCACTCCCCCTGAAATATCCACTATTTAGAGGTATGGTTTCATTTAACGACTTAAGTTAATGATTCACCCCAGAGGTGACCCAGAGACTCACCATGGGTCCATTTAACGAGTTAAGTCACTCTTTCACCCCAGAGGTGACCCAGAGACTCTCCATGAGTCCATTTAACGAGTTAAGTCACTCTTTCACCCCAGAGGTGACCCAGAGACTCGCCATGGGTCCATTTAACGAGTTAAGTCACTCTTTCACCCCAGAGGTGACCCAGAGACTCTCCATGGGTTCATTTAACAAGTTAAGTTAATGTTTCACCCCGGAGGTGACCCAGAGACTCTCCATGGGTTCATTTAATGAGTTAAGTTCCTCTTTCACCTCAGAGGTGACCTACCCTTCAGACATTCCCCCGTCAGGAATTTAAACCTGAAAATCGCAGTTGGATGAGGCAAATCATCTGAGTTCAAGCTTTTTAGTGCCCTCAAGATTTTGTTGTACTGTCAGAATATTTACACCCTGTGCGGCGGCATTACTTTTGGCGCCCGATCTAATGATCCTCCCTGCCAGATCGGTTTTCCTGACACCTGGCCCGTTTTTCTGAACTTCCAGTCTGTACGGGATTCCTCCTGACTTTACAATCATATCCTCCGGAGAGAGATAGGATGCCTCACAATCACCCTCTCCATAAGTTACAAGAGCCCCGTACTCGGGGTACCTCCACTCCCTGCCGTCACTATCGGTGAAAGTGAAGTAATAGTTGCGGCAGAAATCTCGGGATGCAGCATCAAAGGCCCAGGTACCCCTGGAGGAAGTTCCCAGATGAGGTGTCAGGCCGAAGCTCTGCCCGTCAATTGTCACCCGGGCATCACGGGGCGCACGGTCAAGAGAATCGTAGTAGCTGGCCATAAAACGGATGGAATCTTTTGAAGTAAAAATATGGGATGCAGACGGTATGCGATAGCAAACAGACGGTTTCCCACCGCTGAAGTCCTGCACCCAGAAATGATTATGCTCCACAGGACCGTAAGCGTAACCTGCCCCCATTTCTCGACTACTGAGGCTCATAATATTTGTCCTGTGTCCGGCCCAGGCGCTTTTGTCAGAGGCAGGCGGATTACCATCCATAAGCCACTGCCTCATGGTCTCCTGCGGCTGGGTTCCCACGGTGGCAATATTTTCGGCTATAGAAGGAGCGCTCTTTTTGTAATATGAAGCTATCCTGACAGTCCACTTATCTCCATTGCACGACTCGTGCTGAAGTCCGCAGTTTTGTGCCATATCCGCAGCTTGTGCTCTTGCGGATCTGTTGAGATCTACCTGCCAGTAAACCGGGCCCGCAACGGGGTAGGAAGGAGGTAGCAGTATCGAATAATTACCCACATATTTATCCCTGTAACCTTCAGGATCCATTCTGCAGGCGTTAGTTAACTCAAGGATCGCTCTTTCATGCCAGTTCGGGAACTCAGGCCATAAAGGTTCGGGATCACCATAGCCCCGATCCTGAGCTGATGCTACCTGAAAGCAAACAAGAAATGCTGAAAGTACGGAAAAACATCGATACAGGTATATTTTCACTGGAACCTCCTCTTTACATTTCAGGAGTCAGAACCGGTTCTGTTATACGCTCCTCATTTTGATCCGGTGGCCAGATACTGAAGAAATTATACCATTGGTCAGGATATTCTTCTGCAACTGATGAAAGATTTTCGATGTATTTGTTCATTGCCGCACGTATAAGGTTCTGTCTTTCTTCTCTTGAGGCGCTTTCGATAATAAGGGGGTCAAATGCTCTGAAAGTGTAATGTTTCCAGCCAGTCTTGATTGAAAAGAAAGGGACAACCGCGGCGCCTGTTACTGCGGCAACAGCAAAAGGTCCGGACGGAAAGGGGGCGTTTTTTCCCAGAAACTCGATCTCTTCACTGCGCTGATTCTCCAGACATCTGTCCCCATGCAAACAGATAATCTCGCCCCTGCGCAGCGCGTTCATTACCTGTATAGTCGAATCGGGAGAATCGGGAGTGACAAAAATCACATTGACATCGCGATTGTTAACTGCTTTGCTGAACAACCTCTTTGCCTCTTCACTTTCAACATCATACATGAGCAGGTTAATAGGAGCATTGAGCCTTTGCCTCAGAAGATTTCCGGCAACTTCCCAGTTTCCCATATGTGCCCCCAGAAGAATCACGCCCTTTCCTCTGGCCAGTTGACTTGAGATTATATCTTCCCTTCTGAAAGTATAAGAGAACAGGTCTTTTCCAGACAGCAGATAAGCATAGCGGTCTACCAGAGACATTCCAAATGAATAAAAGTGACGGTAGTAATCCAGAAAAGAAGTCTTAAGTCCCAGCCTGGTTCTAAATTCTTTGATGGCTTTTTTTGATTTTTTATCCAGCAAAGCATACTGAATACCGGCAAAAAAAAGTACGAAATAGGCCGGTTTCAGACCAAAAACAGAGAGAATAAACAAAAAGAGCCTGTTACCAATATTGTTCTCACCGTACTGACTGGTCCAGTTTCGAGGTTTTTTATCCATAAGTCTTAAAGATAGTAATTTATAGGGAATTTTGGAAGCGAATGAAGGTAAGTTAACTTAAAGATTGAGGTTAAGATTAGATAAAAGAGCTTTTTAAAGGGGACGCGCCCGATATAAGTAATAAACAAAAATACAGATTTTCTGGAAGAGGGAGTCCCCTCTTGCGCGCCAGCCTGTCGAAGACGCCAGTCTTGCGCTATCACCCCGTGTTGTCCACCAGTTGTGGAGGCAGGAACCATTATCACATTTTCAAACGCCTTTTCGACCGCACTGGCGAACTAGTGGTAGATTAAAACTTATTGTAGCCTTTAAATCTGGGTCCTGCTACTTGCGACTTGCGACTTCCAACTCAATAAACAGCGGCAAAGAAAAGAACCGTGAATATCCACCCGAAGATCCCGGTCAACAGTCCATAGATAATGCATACCGGGATATTCTTTCTTATCACCAGCCCCTCTTTTCCAATAAGGCCAACCGTTGTTAAAACAGCGACTACGTTATGTATGCAGATCATATTTCCTACAGCACCGCCGACTCCCTGAAGTGCCAGAGTGGGGGTAACCGGCAAAGATGCCGCGATGGCAGTGCCGTACTGAAAGGGTCCAAACATGATATTTGAAACAGTGGCGCTTCCAGATACAAATGCTCCCAGAATTCCCACGAAAGGAGCAACTACGTACCATATACTTCCAGTGTATGCGGCAGCGGTTTTTGCCAGCACAATCAGCATGGAGTCACGTCCGGAAGGCCCGCCGGTATTCATCATTATGTAAACAAGCCCCAGTGCGAAGACAAGCGCAATAGATGCAGGAACAATCATGTGTGCAACATCAACCCAGGCCCTTGATGCTGCTTTCCAGTTGAGATTATGCAGCCAGGGGATAAACAGCGCGATCAGGATAAAAGGGAAAATACCGGGATTGTAAAGAGGAGTTATAGAGCGGCTCAAACTGGTCCCCAGAATATCACTCCAGCCTATCGACCAGGATTTTAATATGGGGGTAAGGCCGAAAACCTCCACACGGCTCACCAGAAGCAGAAGACCGATTACGATGTAAGGTGTCCAGGCCTTTACGGGACTGATTTTCCGCTCGATCCCCAGATGGTGTTCTCCGGCTTTAAGTACCCCTTCCCATTCTGAGGGCCATTTATCGTGAGACGGGAAATCCCATTTACCGGCAGTAGGCAGAAGCCGAAACTTAACTAAAAGAATAAAAATCACCATTCCTATAAGAGAACCGAGCAATGTTGGAAGTTCCGGACCGATAAAGTAGGCAATCAGTGCCTGAGGAAGTGTAAAAAGAACTCCAGCCAGCAACGCAACCGGCCAGATCTTTAATCCCTGTTTGAAAGTACCCCCGCCCATTTTGACCATCACCATTATTATGAACAGCGGTACAAGGGAGCCGCCGATAAAATTGAAAATGCCGGCAACAGCACCTACATTATCAATAAAATCGCCAAAGCTTAGAACAGATCCATCGACTGTAAGGGGCCATGGAGCCAGTGTCCTGATCGCCTCAAATCCACCCCAGATCGGTACTCCCACTGCTCCGAACACTACAGGAACACTGTCCGCCAGAAGAGTCACAACCGCGGCAATAAGCGGCGGAAAGCCCATCCCCACCAGAAGCGGAGCCGCAACCGCAGCAGGTGTTCCAAATCCGGCTGCACCCTCAAAAAAACAAACCATAAACCAGGAAATAATCAGCATCTGGATACGACGGTCGGTGCTGATATGCGTCATTGACTCTGAAATTCCGGCAATACCCCCACTGCGGGTCATGAGCTGAAGAATCAGCAAAGCACCGAATACAATTATTAAGATGTCGATTGCGTTAATAATTCCGGAAATGAAAGCTGCCCCTATCCACACCAGCGGCATCTCCCAGGCCAGAGCCGCAACTATAACCGCCACACCCCACCCCACCGGCATAGCCCTGGCCGAAGGCCACATAAAACCCAGCATTAGAATGCCAATAACCAAAATAGGCAGAAATGCAAGTATGGCAAGCATTCAAGACCTTTCAAATGTAAAAGTTTTCAGGTTATAAAAGATAGATGCAAAATATGATCCAAATATATAAGTTACACCACGGATCGCAAAAAAAACGTTTATTTGCAGCATACCTAAAAGTGCACATCCATCATGCCCGAGTTTTTTGTCGGCGGCCATCGATCCTGCCTTCTGCCTCCAATACAGTTAAAATCACAACTCGCAAGCAGGAAAAAAAGCCCGGTTTAATTAGGCTACAGAATTGCATATATGATATATTTGGTAATTTAAAGATGGATTCTACTTTCGCAGAAATGGTGAAATGCAAAAAAAGATTCCAGGTGCACTGGAGTCATGATGCAACAAAATCCAGAAAATAAAGATGAAAATCAAACTGCCATACCTATTTGGAACCGGTTTATTAATTGTTCTTCTTGGATTCCCGATCTTCTCTGAACCTGCCAATATAGCATTCTCTTTTTTACCGGAAACGAACTTCGATGCCAGTACAAAATGTCTGCTGCTGCAGAAAAACCAGGAATTTAAGGAGAGATATTTTATAGAACTGGGTTTAGGAGTTGACTTCGCACTCTTTTCAATTAACGATCAGTTTTTCTTCAAAGGGGAATACCATCAGTTGACCGGCATGGGAAGACAGGATGGAGTGATAATATTCGATCCCAGAGATGCCTCTTATCACGCGACTGCCTGGATTGAATACAGGTTTGATAATTTTGATATCCAGGCCGGTCTTGAACACCCCTGCTATCATGAAATTGATCGCCATAAGAAACCTCCAGCCTATTGGAACAAGATTTTTACAGGGATTCAATCTAAAAGGCCCTTCCAGCGCCCCGGAAATCTATATCTCCAATCCTTTAACGACCGGCTCTCCTGGCAGGCCCGATGGGGATATTTTGTCGGTAACAACCCTGAGAAGAACAATTCAATTTGCGCCAAGTCAATAACCTATACAAACGAGCTGACACTTGCCTTCAATTACACCGCCTACGTTTGGAAGAACATGGCAATCATGGTCAACGGGCAGTCACTTCTGGGTGGAATGAAAGAGGGGACCTACTGGTCGCAGGTGTTTGGAGCATCTGTGGAACTGCACAGCAAAAAATTTACCGGTGATTTTTTTATCAACTACAATCTCGACGATGTACTGTGGATGCTGAGCAGAGACAGACTTCTTGAGGTAGGAATCAGAATAAAAAAATAGGATCAGAGCCGCACATACACAGTAGTTTGCCTTTCGATATACACCCTTCTTCCCGCAGCACCCGGCCAGCGGGTTTTTTTCTCGTGAAACACCATGCAAAAGTTAAACAAAGCAGACAGATGTTCGCAGCTGATCTTCAGGAAAAAGAATCGCAGGGCGGTGTAGCCCCCGGGAACCGGCACACATAAGAGGCAATGCGGTTTGCCGACTCATTAATAGATGAAAGGGATTCCTCTTTAAGTAAACCGATGGCCAGAGCCGCAGTAAATGCATCACCCGCACCCACAGTGTCGCAAACAGTTACAGGAAACCCCGGATGCACGGAAATCTCTTCAGGTGTACAAAGGATACTTCCATTACCGCCTCTGGTCAGCGCGGCTATCCGGAGATTGTATCTTTTAACAAGACCACTAAGCATCTCTTCATAACTGCCGGAAAGTGAAAAGAAAGAGGCCAGAGTATCGAGTTCGTTGTCGTTGATTTTAAGGACATTACAAAGCTGAAGTGAGCGTTCGATCAGCTCAGAGCTGTAGTAGTTCATCCTGAGATTTATATCAAATATCCTGAGAGCGTCTTTCCTTGAATTTTCAAGAAACTTCACTATTGACAGTCTGGCTGTGCTGCATCTCTGAGCAAGAGTTCCAAAAGAAACCGCATCAACTGCTTTGGCCAGATCATACTCTTTTCTGTCAAAAACGATGTGATCCCAGGCGACACATTCCTTTATTTTATAATCCGGAATTCCATTCTGGTCGACAGATACAGAAACAGATCCTGTAGGATGTTTTTTGTCAAGAGAGACATAATCTGAAGAGAGCCCCAGAGAATTAAGCTCAGAGATTATCTCTTCTCCCGCGTCATCAAATCCTGCTCTTGATACCACAAAAGCCTCTGCTCCAAGCATCCTGGCATGATAGCAAAAATTTGCAGGCGCTCCTCCCAGCCGCTTCCCGGAAGGAAACAGATCCCAGAGTATCTCACCTGTTCCAGCCACCTTGAATGTCATGTCAGATTTTCCTGATTAATTCACAGTTGCAGATTCTTATTTCAGGAAGCCCGTCTTTGTCTTTCAGGAATCCTCCTTCAGGGCCAATACCAAGAAGGATATCATTTGTCCCCAGGAATTTTCCTTCGAAATTTACATTCTTTAATTGTGACTGCAATTTTTCGTAAAGTTTATTATGAAGGGCATAATCAACGGCCCCACTGGCTAAAGCCTGCGAGAGGTCAATTGGCGTGCATAGCTGACCGCTCTGGTTTGCCACCCATTCATCTGTGCCATTGAAGTAGCCCCTGAGCATGATATAGTTGTGGTTCTCCTTTAGCACCGGATAACCATCAGGACCAATAGTCAATTTATGCGATATATACCTGCTCATGTCAACCGATGGCTCCAGCTTGGTGCTTCCGGTCATGTAAATAGCTCTCATGTACACGGTGGGGATACCGGCGCTGTTCAACTCTTGAGCGATGGCAAACTCCTCAAAGGGACTGTTGTAGCCGTACTCTTCCAGTTCTGAAGCAATTGGCCCGGAGAGGTCAATATCAGGCAGTTCTCCAATATTTGAAGTTTTCCAGACAATATGTATGTTATCTTTTGTAACTGTGTAGTATACATCATTTTCATTTGAGAGTTTCCACGCATGAGTCTTTCGCCATCTCTCAGGAAGGAAATAGTCGAAAAGCCTGCCGTTTCTTCCAACAACCCAAAGTTTCCCGCTAGTGCTTTCAACCCGTCCGTGCACGTATGGAACACCCATGATCTCCACCGCAGAGAGGTGGGAAGGCAACTCTGTTTCAGTAAAGCGATCTCTTTGATCATCAAGGTATGAAAGACGTCTCCACTTGCTCACAAGCTCCTCATGTGGATCGGTCCGCAGAAGAAGCTCGTAGTCAATAATTGAATAGCATCCCTGACCTATAAGCGCATGGACCATTTCTGAGCGAAGCCTTCTGGTGTCCGGCTCTGTGTCAGCTACGATATTGTTGATTTTTTTTATCTCACTATCCCTGATAATTATATGCACCGGCTTCATGTCCGCAACGGCGTAACCCTTTAACTCAAGATCCCGGGTTGCTTTACCTGTAACAGGGGCCAGAGATTCTTTGAGCTCCTGGTCATCAAGTCCTATATGCTGAAAAGTTTCAACGATATTCTTCCCGTTTATCCATCCGTAAATAAGCACATACTGACGAAGTATATCAAGGTCGATCCCCGGGTGCCTTGCCCTGATCCTGTTGATCTTCGATTGTGAGCGACCGCTTTGCCATATCTGCATCCTCTCAGGAGGCTCATATATGGCAAGAGGTTGCTGTGTGTTGATTCTGATATCCGGCGCACCGTACTTCCCCTCGCGCATCTCAAAGACAAGCGCAAACTCCTCCCAGGGGCTGTTGAATTCAGCATTTAAAAATTCAAGCAGAGTCTTTGTCTCAACAGGCACGTGCTCGCCAACCCGGCTGTGCTTTACAACTAAATCCAGACTCTGTCCATCGATTTCCCTGGTTTTAACTCTGTAAACAGAACTCGTACCATCAAGCCTCTCTCTATGACCCTCAAACCATTCTTTCTCATACCAGTTCTCAACATTCAGCTGTTCGGCTACCGAGAGTCCGTACCTTGTGAGATAAATTTCTCCGCCATCACGGGTTCTTTTGTGCACGTAAACTACTCCCAGAACACTGACAAGAGTTTCCGGGGTAACTGAATTAAGGGTATTTTCCATCGTTCTCCTGAATTTTTCCCGTATTAAAGGTTCAACGGATCAAGGTTCAGAGGTTTAGTTGTTAAGTGGTTAAGTGGTTTATTTCTTGCCATTGCTGAACCGCTGAACCCTGAACGACCCTGGTTTATCAGATCTTCCTGATTAATTCACAGTTGCAGATTCTTACTTCAGGAAGCCCGTCTTTGTCTTTTAAAAATTCCCCCTTGATGTCAACAGCAAGCAGGAGGTCGTTTTTCCTGAGGGACTGTCCGTCATATCCGACATTTTTCAGTTGTGATTGTAATTTGTCGAATAATTTTTCATACAGAACAGAATCAACAACACCATTGTTTGTAGCCTGAAGGAGATCCAAAGGACGGCAAAGCATTCCGGTCTGACGGGCAACCCACTCATCAGGACCATTATAGTATCCTCTGATGGTTATGTAGTTATGATCCTCACGAAGCACCGAGTAGCCGTCGGGACCGATTAAAGACTTGTGAGAAATATACCTGCTCATATCAACCGACTGCTCCAGCTTGGCGCTTCCTGTCATGTATATTGCCCTCATATAAACAGTCGGGATCCCCATCATGCTGAGCTGATGAGCGATCGCGAACTCCTCAAAAGGACTGTTGTACCCGAACTTTTCCAGCTCTGAGGAGTAGGGTTCTGAGGAATTTATCACAGGCCGCTCGCCTACTTTTGCAGTTTTCCATATTATGTGTATCTGATCTTTTGTAACAGTATAGTATATATCATTTATTGAAGACAGCTTCCATGCATCGGTCTTTCGCCATCTCTCAGGAAGAAAGTAGTCAAAGAGACGTCCGTTTCTGCCTACTACCCATAACTGACCGCCTGTGCTTTCCACACGTCCGTGCACATAGGGAACCCCTAGGATCTCTACCTCTGAGAGATGAGACGGCAGTTCGGTGGCAATAAAACGGTCTCTCTGATCATCAAGATATGTGTGGCGTCTCCAGCTTCTCACCTGCTCTTCATGCGTTTCTGTCCTCAGAAGAAGCTCATAGTCTATTATCGAATAGTGCCCCTGCTCAATCAGAGCGTGAACCATGTCCGAACGAAGCCGCCTTGTATCGGGTTCCGTAGCAGCCAGGAGTCTATTGATTCTATCTATCTCATTTTCTTTAATGATTATATGCACCGGCTTCATGTCGGCTACCGCATAGCCTTTCTTATCAAGATCCCGGATAACTTTGGACGTTGCAGATCCAAGCGTTTCCTTAAGCTCACTGCCATCAAGACCAATATCCTGATACGTATCTACAACGTCTTTGCCTTTTATCCATCCGTAAACCAGCACGTATTGACGAAGTATATCGAGATCAATTCCGGGGTGCCTTGCCCTTATCCTGTTGATCTTAGACTGCGAACGGCCGCTCTGCCAGATCTGCATCTTCTCAGGCGGTACATAGATCGCAAGCGGTTCCTGGGTATAGATCCTGATCTCCTGTGGCCCGAACTTTCCCTGGCACATCTCAAAAACAAGCGCGAACTCCTCCCAGGGGCTGTTGAATTCAGCGTTTATAAATTCAAGCAGAGTCTTTGTCTCCAGAGGCACATCCTCACCCACTCTGCTGTTCTTTACAACCAGTTCAAGACTTTTCCCGTCAACGGTTTTTGTTTCAACCCGGTAAACAGAGCTTGTCCCCTGTAGTCTTACCCTGTGACTCTCAAACCACTCTTTCTCAAACCAGTTATCAAGCGACAGAAGATCGGCAACAGGAAGACCATACCTGGTCAGGTAAATATCTCCCCCGTCACTGGTTTTCCGGTGCACATAAATTACCCCCAGAACATCGACCAGAGATTCCGGGGTTACTGATTTCTGGAGTTCTGCAGTCTTTCTCTGAAGCTGTTCCGGTAGCATAAATCAATTTTTTCCTGTTCTACCTGACATATACACCCGGACAGGGCGAATTGCACTTCATCACTTCTCTGATGCATGAGTCAGGTACTATGTTTGAATGTCGACTCCAACAACAAATAATACTACGGTTTAATCTGGAAAAACAGAAAAAAATCAGGCTGATTGAAGATCATCAGGAAAAATCAGGGGTTTCTGTCGGGCATGCACTGCTGCATTTACAGATAATCAATCTTGTGGCATCCATCAAAAGTTTCTGAAGCAGAAATCCATATTGGGGGTTCCGGATAGGGTCTGAATATTTGCGGTTAATCTGATACAGTATCTATGGATTTTTGTTAATGTGTGCGGGGATCCGGGAAAAATAACCTGGCCTGGGCGAAAGCATCTGGGTACCGATCTGGAATTTAATAAATCGTCCCTGCAAGTTAATCTCCATTTACTCAAACAACTTTTTGTACTCCCCGTAACCCTCTTGTTCCAGATCATCTTTGGGTATAAAGCGCAGTGATGCCGAATTGATGCAATACCTCATTCCCCCAAGCTGCTTTGGCCCATCATTGAACAGATGCCCCAGGTGAGAACCCGCAAGTTTGCTTTTTACCTCAAGCCGCCTCATTCCAAAACTGCTGTCCTGGGATTCGGTTATATTCTGAGATTTCAGCGGCCGGGAAAAACTTGGCCACCCCGTGCCTGAATCAAACTTGTCTTTAGAGCCGAATAGCGGCTCTCCGCTGACTATGTCAACGTAGATACCCTCACGTTTATTATCCCAGTACTCATTTTTAAACGGTGGTTCTGTCCCGCACTGCTGAGTCACCCTGAATTGATCGGGTGTTAATTTTTTCTGCAGCTCATCATCAGACGGTTTTTTGAATTCTTCAGCCAATTTTCACTCCTGTATCATTGATTTTCTTTTCTGGCAATCTTCTTCTTCTCACAATCAGGACAGATTGCTCCCTTATAGCTGGGAGCATGAGGAGGCGTTTTGTAGGGTCGGTACCAATACCCCCGCACTTCGATTTTACCACATACAACACATTCCTGCTGAGTCAATGTTTTCATGATTTCCCCTATACAAAATGGTGCTGGGGATTAAAGACATCAAAGAATGTGCCATGCAGAGATGTGTTGAAACCTCTAAAAAGAGAGTAGACCCATGATTGACAACAACCTTTGTAACATTTATGTCCATTTGTCAAATAGCCTGCTGTTTGCCTGATGTGTTTTCGGGGTCAGAATCGGTATCGGTATCATCTTCTTTTAAATAAATCCCCATCAGCCCTATCTCTTGATTCCTGTTTCGAACTGCGCCTCCGATGCCCCTGATTTCAGCAACTCAGTATTAGTGATTTTGACCCTTTATTTTCCTGTGAATTGTTTCATTTTTTAAATCACCCTTTCAAACGCTTTTGGCGGGACATTGCAACAAGCGGTTTCTATGAGATTTGCATCTCTCCTTAAAGTTTTCATTCAGTAAGGTCTTAGCAATGTTTCAAAACACTGAACCCTTCTCATCTGGATTTCTGCTTTCGAAGAAATGGCCGTGCAAGCTGTTCTATTATTGATTACGCGACATCACACTTTCACACTCCCCGCTCTGCCGCGGAAAAATGCTTCGACTACAGCGCCAAGCCCCAGAATCCCCGCCGCAAACTTAATCAGCATGCCAATAACCGGTATCCAGCAGATCATTCCAAGCAGCACCAACCCAAGTAAAGTCTCCCAGATCATAAGAGCGTTTTTCCTGCCTGCGGCCCTCAATAAGAGAAGCCCGACCCTGTGCGCGATCGCGGTGTACCCCACAAAAGAAAACAGCAGTACCGCCGCAAACTCAAAGGGAATGAGAACCAGCCCGACAATAGAGATCGCCAGAACAAATGCAACAGGCACCACAGCGAAAATCGTGACAAATCCCCACAACAGAGATTTTCCCCAAGCCAGAGAAACTGATTCCGAAACAGCGGCTATCTGCCTAGGAAAAAGTGCGACCAAAAGTATCGATAAAGCAATAAAGCCCAGGAATGAAAGTATCCTTAACCCCCCGAAAACCTGCCCCCATACCTCTTTGCCACTTCTTTTCCAGGGCAGACCCACCTCCACGATGTCGCCATTTACAACTGCGCCTTCACCCTTCCGGATCTCTCCTCCCACACTCACAGCACTTCCATTTACCAGTGCCCCTTCGTGCAGTATCACTGATCCTCCCACCGCTACAGCATCGTTGCCCACTTCCCCTTCAACTATTACATCTCCCCCTATTGAAACAGCATCGTTTACCCGGTCGTCTTTCTTTACAATTACATCTTTTCCAAAGCTGACAACCGCGCGGTTTTCCTCTGCATTGAGAGTTGAACCGGCCATTACAACCACAACCGTAAGCAGTAGAAGCTTTTTAGCGAATAACATGATCGTTTACTCCCCGGGGTGATTCTTTTAATTTATGTTTATTGCAGCGTAAAATAAAACGATGCTCCCTTATCTATCTCTCCTTTGGCCCATACCCGCCCGCCATGCCTGAGGATAACCCTCATTACTATAGGAAGACCGATTCCGGTTCCGCCATATTCTTTGTCTGAGTGCAGCCTCTGAAAAGAAACAAAGAGCCTATCGGCTTGGCTCATATCAAAACCGGCCCCGTTATCTTTTATAAAATAAACTGTTTCTCCGTCTTGACGGAAGACCCCGAACTCTATGATTGCAGGATCTCTTTTTGAGGTGAATTTCCAGGCATTTTTCAGAAGATTTTCCAGTGCCAGATGAACCAGTCTGGGATCTGCGTCAGCAATAACATTTTCCTGGATATTAAACCGGACATTGCGACCGGGCTCTAATTTATGAAGCTCATTTAGAAACGAACTGACCATATCACTAAGGTTTATGCTGGAACGGCTGAATTCCTTTTTGGAGATTCTGGAGAGCCTAAGCATATCTTCAATGATACTCTTCATCTTTTTCACACCTGTCAAAATTACCTTAATGTACTCTTTTCCCTGGATGTCCAGTTTTGATTCATAATCCTCTCTGAGTAAATTTGCAAAGCCTCCCACTGTGCCCAAAGGCGAACGCAGATCGTGGGAAACAGAGTAGGAGAATGCTTCAAGCTCCCTGTTTGAATACTCAAGTTCAGAAGCTCTCCTGCGAAGTTCTGAATTCAGCAGGCGGATTTTATATTCTGCCTCTAGCCGGTCTGTTATGTCGATTCCCGTAGCAATAATGTTTTTGACTTCTTCATCTGCAATAATTGAAGTCCGCCAGTGGATAAACCGTTTTTTTCCATCTTTTGTCAATATATAATTTTCAATCCTGACAGGGAAATTCTCCGGAGCAGCTTTTATAACCTGCTCTCTCCATCTCTGCTTTTCTTCAACCGGGAACAGATCACATAAACAATGATCTTTAACCTCAGATAAACTGTAGCCGGTATCGCTTTCTGCAGCTTTGTTGAATTTCTGAATTGTTCCATTACTGTCAAGTATTGCAACAAGGGCGCCCTGGGTCTGGAAAATGGCCTCATTGAAATTACGTTCATCCCTGAGCTGCTGCTGGTAGAAGATAAGCTCGGAAACATCTCCGATGTTTATAACCACATGATATTTCTGCCCACTATCAAATGTAAATGACGTTCCGGAAATCATGGCATAGCGCATTTTGCCGGATCTTTTTATCTTAACGGCAAATACTTCAAGTGAAACGGGTTTATTTCTCAGAACCTGAGATATCGGATCCTCACCCAGCAAAACCGGTGTACCATCCAGCCTGCTCAACTCAACATACCCGGCCAGCTCAGAGTGATGCATAAGGCCTGTAGGTAGTTCAAAGAATTGAAATGCGGCAGGATTTATCTCCAGAATCATTCCATCAGGATCGACAATTATCAGACCTTCAATAACCGTATTTACAATTGCCTGATACCTTGCGGTTAGAAATTCCTGTTTTTTCCTGCTCTCAACCAGACTTGTCACATCGACAACCATCACCATTATCTGATAGACTTCACCATGCTCATCAAATATCGGAATATCATCGGTATTCAAGTAAATTATCTTATCCCCGATTTTAACTGGCAATTCCTGTAAAGAAACCCGCCTTTTTTCCCTGTAAACGGTTTTGATACGCTCTATAGAACCTGATTTTACAAGCTCAGGCAGCTCATCCAAATGAATTCCCTTAATACCAGAAATTTCCTTGCCGATTACAGAGCGGAAATAGGAATTAGCCATCTCAATACGCATTTTGTCGGGACGGATAAGGAAGATTCCAGCCGGGACCTGCTCAAGCAGTGCCGCAAGGAAAGTTTTCTGTCTGCGGTTCTGGGAAAGCAGCCTCTGAAGCGCAACTTCTGAATGCTTTCTTTCCGATATGTCCACCCAGATCTGTATCGCCCCGACCCTGACATTTTCTTTGTCTATAAGAGGGGTGGCATTAAAGAGAACGGTTTTTTCATTTCCATGAATATCTCTTAAGCGCCACTCTTCATTAACTGTCACTACTCCCTCTTTGATTGCACGGTTGAGAGGATGAGTGTCACTATCGGCACCCTTCCCTGTTGCCGCATTTATCATCATGCAATCATCAGCTCTCTTTTCCGGAGTTTCCCCGGAGCATTCCCCAAGCGTATCACGATCGTACTTTGAACTCATGATTATATTAAGCCTGGAGTCTGCAATCTCTACCCCTGCAGGTAAATGCTCAAGCATGGCATCAAGAATTCTTTTACTCTCTTGCGCCTCACGGGTTCTCTGACGCAGTTCAGTCACGTCACGGACCGTAAGTATGACGAGAATTCTGTTCCCTTCTTTGTCAATTACAGGAGTACCACTGAAGTTTGCAATCATAGCTTTTTTATTGCGAAGGTCGGTAATTGACATTTCTACGCCGGTAAATTTTTCACCACGCAGGGCCCGTGACAGAGGCCGGTTTTGTACAGAAATGGGGTTACCATGCAGGTCCTCCATTCCAAAGAGCTTCTGGAGCCCCAGCTTGTCATCCGGGACCTCCCGGATAGAGCGAAAACCGAAAAGGCTTAATGCAGCCGGATTGAAGAACTTAATTTTTCCCTGATTGTCCGCTATGATTAGACCATCGGTCATATTATTTACAATTGCCTCGTAGCGGGCTGCCTGAATCTGCGCCTCCCTGCGGCTTTTTACCTGTTCGCTGATATCCCGGGCTATCAATATAGCCATCTCCACATTACCATTTTTATCTTTAACAGGTACACCGCTGAAACTTCCCACCCATTCAGACTGCCTTTTCAGGTCCTTTAGAATCAGCTCTTCTCCTGAAATTATTTCCCCTTTAGGCAACCGATTAACGGGCCACCTTTCAAACGGAATTTCTTTTCCGTCAAGTTTGAACATTGCATGTAATGCGGACTCTGATTTCCCTGTCTTCTGATATAGTTCTATAGTTTCCAGCCCATACATTCTGATTGCCGCGGGGTTGGTTTTAAGGAGTTTCCCTTTTGAATCAATTATAAAAAGCGCATCATTGATATTGGACAGGATCGCTTCATCGAAGGCAGCCGTTTCTTCCAGTTGTTTTCGGGTGGTTACATTTTCTGTAGTCTCCCGCACTATGGCAAGAATGTTCTTTTTTGATTCATCACCGGACAGAGGAACAAGATCGAAGCTTACATAGATTTCTTTTGTTCCATTTTTTGTTTTAATCTCAAAAAGCATGTCCTCTGCGGAAATTGGCTCATTTTTCTGACATGAAGCTTTAATTATGGAAGATACCTTTTCATCTATTTCAGGCCAGATCTCCTTAATCGTTTTCCCCTGAATCTCTTTAGTTTCAATGCCGCTGATTTTCTGGAAATAGGAGTTAACGAAAGCGAACCGGTTTTCCGGGCACTGAAGAAGTATGATTATCACAGGTGCGTTATCGAGGATTGTTTCCAGAAGAATTCTTTGACTGATGTTTTCATTGAGCACCTGCTTTAAATCCGAAATATCCCGCCATCCGCTCACCGCCCCCCGGATTCTACCCTGGGGATCTTTAATAGGACGGGAATTGACCAGCACAGTTTTGACCATACCATCACTCTTTATTGTCCACTCTTGTTTATCGATTATTTTTCCCCGGTGGACAGCCTGGTACAGCGGCATTTCCCTGTAATCTGCCGGAGTGCGGCCATCGGAATGAAAGATTTTCCAGCTTGAAGCCCGCTTCTTTTCCGGTGTTGTTACCACGGTCTCAAAAGGCAACCCAAGGAGCTCTTCGCTGAAGCGGCTTGCGTAAAGGATACAGTTTGCCTGGTCTGTAATAAAAATCACCTCTGAAATCTGCTCCATGACCGCATTTAAATATCTTCCCCTGGATTCTACCTCCGCAGCACGTTTTTCCGATGTTTCAAGGGCCGTCTTAAGCTTATTTTCTGCTTCTACGATTCCGGAGATATCGCGTATCAATAAAACACCAAGGACAAGCCTGTCATCTCTATCCAAAATGGGGGAAGCGCTTATACTGACATAGAAACTCTCCCCGGTCCTTCTGTTTACAATTTTGCAGGTAAAATTCTGAAAACGTTCTCTCTGAAGTACTCTGCAGGTCGGCCATTTACGAAGTGGAATTCTGTTTTCATCCAGATCACAATAGCGCCACAGATGTCTGTTCTTATGTGTCGGGAAAAGATCATTTCGGCAGATATCCCGGGCGGCTTTGTTATAGATGACTATATTTCCCCCGCTGTCAGTAATCACCAGCCCCTCTGTCATGTTCTGAAAAATAGCCTCTTTGAGCTCAGCCTCTTCAGAGAGCTTTTTGTAGGCCTCTGCCCGCTTTATCACCTGGAAAACAAGTATCCATAGGGTGAGTATTCCAGCGATTCGACTCAGAAATGTAGTCAGTTGGTGTGTGACTCCAATCGGGAAGACAAACCCTGCTGCCATTATAAATGTTGCAAATAGAGCGAATTTAAAGGCCTCTCCAGAAGAGCTTCTGCTGGCGAAAAAGAGTACCGGGAAAAAATAAAAAATCCAGAATGAGAATCCCGATGGTATCTGGGAGTCTATGATAAAAAGGAGAATAAGAGAGGACAACGACAGGACCAGATCTGATTTCCGGGTCATTTGGGCATCTTTTTATTGATGTTTCCTTACAGAGATAAGTTACGAGTGGTGCAAATAGCAGGCCGTTTTTTCCCAGAGTTCACCAGGTGACGGGGAACAGGACTGAAATCAGAGATGATATAGTGAAGACGGGGAAGTTACGGAGTCACCTCAGGGGTGAAAGAGTGACTTAACTCGTTAAATACCACCCGGGGAAAGTAACTAAGTCACCTCAGGGGTGAAAGAGTGACTTAACTCGTTAAATACTACCCGTGGAAAGTAACTAAGTCACCTCAGGGGTGAAAGAGTGACTTAACTCGTTAAATGCCACCCGTGGAAAGTAACTAAGTCACCTCAGGGGTGAAAGAGTGACTTAACTCGTTAAATGCCACCCGTGGAAAGTAACTAAGTCACCTCAGGGGTGAAACAGCAACTTAACTCGTTAAATGCACCCGGGGAAAGTAACTAAGTCACCTCAGGGGTGAAACAGCAACTTAACTCGTTAAATGCACCCGGGGAAAATTACTAAGTCACCTCAGGGGTGTAACTCACCCCACCTCCCAGGATCACTCCTGACCCCTGCCACACATAAATGGTATCCAGGTTGCATCACTAATTTTAAGGACAGCCGATCATATGAAAAAAAAGGTACTAATTGTTGAAGATCATGAAGAGATGCAGTTTCTTTATTCTGTGATGTTCCGCAGAGAAAACTCTCTGGAGCTCTCGGCCCAGGTCCCTGATGCAGAAGAGGCCTTAAGAAAACTGGAGGAGCTCAAACCGGATCTGATATTAATCGACATCTCTCTTCCAGGCATAAGCGGGATCGACTTCACTAAAATTATCCGCAAAGATTACCCGGATCTTAAAATTCTCATTGTCAGCGGACACGAACCTCAGCGCTTTTACGACATCGCAATAAGGGCAGGTGCCGATGATCTGATGTATAAAAGCGATGTAAAGGAAATAATTGCAGCCGTAAAGAGACTCCTTGGTATAGAGGAGTGAAGTTGCAAGTTGATGATTCATGTGACGGTATTGCTGAAAAGGTTACTTCCGTGAATAACGTAACATTCCACACTCCGTCATTCCGGCGAAGGCCGCCAATGACATTTCAATGTCAATCTGGCATACCGGTCGGTTCAACGATTTCGCTCTTTCTTTGAGCCAGGAAATATGCAAGTCTGACCAATTCGTCTTATGGCCCGTCTCAATCTTGGAAACTAATATCATAACGTTTACATGCTGATAGTATATGGGTTTTGAGCATTTTTCGCTGCCGTACTAAAAAATTTCTGGATCGTAGTATATCCCGTACCTCTTCATCTGTTTCGTCTGGAATGTAAATTGGTGTTAGTAGACTCTTAGCATAATATTCTGCAAGTTTGGCAGCATCAAGCCGATCTGTTTTTACTCGTGTTCCCGTTTTTACAGGTATTAATGAAGGGGCTATCACATCACAATGTATTCCGTGTTTTCGCAAGAATCGGCACAACGAATAGCCAATGTAGCACGATTCGCAGCATAGTCGGATTGTATACTGGTCCTTGAAAAGCTCGTTGAGCTTTTTCCGGAGAACATCATGGTCAGGTTTACATTTGATCTCGAGGCATTCTCCTGTTTCAAGAACCAGACCCGTTCCATTAAACGCGGTATTGTCAACATCAAGGCCTACATTAACTATTTTCTTTACTGACATAAATTGACCCCTTCACAGTTAAGTTAAAGTTTATTCAATAAACTAACTTATTCGGGTAACCAGCCCCAGATAAGTGAGGACGGTCATCCATAATATCTATCAGTGATCGGAAATGCTATGCCGTCCCTAAAGCAATTTTTATTTATAATCGTATTCATTCTCACAGATGCTTCGGCAGGCAATTGGACCCAAAGTATCGGGCTTGGGCACATCAGCTTCATCTGGAACCTGCAAGCGTGTGAAAACAGGGTTTATGCAACAACCAACACAGATGAGATCTATTATTCGGATAACAATGGCAAAACATGGGGCACCTTCAATTATAAGAAATACCTATTCGATGCATTCGTCGCCGCTGGCAATAAAAATATATGCTGCAAGGAGATAGTCTGTTCTGCTCAACCTGCAAAGACACAACCTGGACTCCCCTTCTCACGATACCCTCATTGCAGCGTCTCTCCATTACCGGCGACAGCATCTACATTCTGAAAAATGATACTTTTTTTGTTGCAAATATCAACGGTTCAACCCTCAGCCCAGTTTCTCCAAAACTACCATTCCCAATTAATAAATATGCCATCGTCGACCAGTCAATCTATGTGGTGAACAAATCATGGACAGACACCAGCGGAACGAAACACCAGGAAAATCTCCACCGGTTCCGTAAGGGCGACACCGGTTGGGTACAGCTTACCGAAAGAATTTGGCCCGACAACATAACCGCCATGGCAGCCGCAGGCGGCCGAATTTTTACCGGAAACATGAAGGGACTCAGCGTCTGGTCAGAAGCCGATAGCACGCTGTTACCACTTTCGAATAGTGTTTGGGTCGACATGCTGTTTTCCGCGTTCGGAAAACTCCTTGTGGCCCCCAGGGATCCCATTACACTCAACAAAACTGCCATCGAATCAGCAGGTATTCCCGCAGATCTTATCGTTCCAAACATACTTAATAACGAAACATTCCTGACTGCTGCCGGTGATTCCACCCTGTATATTCTAAATGAAACCGAAAATGTCGGCCTCCATGAGGCGTACTCATTCCATTATGACGGATCTTCCTTCAGCAGCAAGAAAGGCCTTTTTGGAAATGAAGTCATGGGTCTTTCTACCTCGGTAGATAGACTTTTATTCGACGGCCAAACACTATGGGCATATTCAAAAACAAAGGGCTTTACAAGTCGGACGACATCGGAAAAAGCTGGGGAATCGTCAGTTCCTCCACCATGGGTGGGAATCTGAGGTCCTTCACGAAGCTCGGCACTTCACTTTGCGCTGTAAATGCAAATTCCGTTTACGTTTCTTCCAACGGAGGCTCAAGCTGGACTGTCGTTGATTTTGGAAGCGATACCGGCAGAATATTCCTTGACGCCTTCATTTCCGGTTCCGATGCCTTCATCACCTCATCCAATGGCTTCTTCAGAACCAGGGATGCAGGCAAGACCTGGACCTCGATCAATCAAAATGCGCAAGTCACAGGCTCCTGCGCCCTGCATGGCAAGAGCATCATGTTCTTCACCAACGATAGCACCTGCCAGATCGTGCATTCCGCTGATGACGGTGCAACCTGGAAGACATCCTACCAGGCAGACTCTTCCGCGGAACGGTTTCAAAACATCAGCGCAAGCGACGCGGGAGCTCTTGTCTATTCATCTACCAGAGGCATTCTTTATTCAGGCGATGGCGGAGCCACCTGGAATACGCGAAATAAGGGGATTACCGATAGTCTGCATATCAATGGTCTGCTTTGCTGTCAAAACACCCTGCTGGCTTCGACCCGGGCAGACAGTTCCTGGGGGGGATTGGGCGGGGTTAAGGGCGACCTGTTCGTCTGGTCAGATAACGAGAATTCCTGGGTAAAAAAAAATATAGGTAAAGCGGCAGCGTCCACGCTCCTTTTAAGACCCGTTGGTCCCTATGTTGTTGCCTATGCCTGGTCCCCGGGCCAATACAAAGACATGTTCCTGTCATCAGACGGGGGAAAGACCTTTCAGCAGCTTGGGTGGATCAGTACCAGCGAGGATCCATTGTCCTATTCATTTACTAATGAGGAATTATTCGTGGGATCCAATCTCGGAGTATGGCGGCATACAATTACCAATCCGGTTTCATATCATACCCGCTCCGCACAACCGCATATCGTCAACCACCACCGCCCTAATCCCGCATTCACCTGCACCGTCTCCGGTCGCACACTCCGTTTCAAGATTGCCACCGGTTTCGAGGGTACTCCCCGCCTTTCCCTCATCTCCGTTAACGGCCGCAAAATTGCCGACCTCCACCCCGCCATCATCGACAACGCTGCCGGTACAGCGGTGTTCAGGCTCGAAAACATCGCGAGCGGAGCATTTCTATACAGATTTATTTTCAAAGACACAGTTAAAAAAGGTGTTCTTTTCATTCCTTCATTGTAATTGCACCAAACGTCAAATATTGCACCACAAAACAAGATGCAAATTATGGTACATTTTCACATTAAATAATTTATTTGTAAAATTAAACCATCTACCGTCTGTTTTTTTACACACATCGCAAATCAAAGGCGAGTCTCAGGATTTTGAAGGTGTGAATGTAGTATAAACTGAATATTTCGGTTTTGATTGTTACTATTGACGAATATCTTATTTTAATTGCAATAGATTAAATCAGCTCATTTCTTCATATATTTCCGAGCGATCTGTAATTTTTTCAGCAAAACAGGCTGCAATGATGATTCGAACGAGGATAAAATTGCAACCACTCTGGAGTAGTCTTTTTTCATGAAAGCATCTTCAGCTTCTTTTTCACACTGCATTCTATTCATTTGAAGAAGTGCATTTTCAGACTTGAGTGTCATCTCGAATGCTTTTTTTAATTTTTTATCAAAATCAATTATATGGTGAATAACTTCATCAGCCCCGCACCCAGGGATTTTCTCTTCTAATCGTTGCAAGGTGACGAGTATCGTTATCCTTTCGTCCTCCTCTTCAGTGTCGTAATTCTTTTGAATTGTATATTCCCTAAGTAACCGTCCAAGTATCGGAACCATATTTTCCGAAGGGAAATCACGTGCAAATTGTAGTGCAAAAAATCTTAGGTAAACATCTTCAGATGAAAAGTATCGTCGAAGCAGCTCTTTGACACAATCAACATTCTGTGCATGTAATGCAGAAAGAACCTTCTGATCCACACCAATAAACCTGAAGGTTGCAGCCGCCCTCAGAAGCGGCTCTATTGCATCAATGTCCGGATTACAAATAAAATAATCAGCTGCATTGTTAAATTCCGTATATTGCTCCAGCGACTCTTGGACATCATCAGATGCAGGTTTCATGTTTTTTAGAATCGACATTGCTTCAGTATGGTTCATAAAACCTTCGGTCTTTACATACCATTCTCAGTAATTTTTTTAAAAGTAATATTAATTCTACCTTATTGTTTACAAATCTGGACATATCAAGTACAGTTTCGAACAC